>JACXTT010000468.1_pt1 | contig 68811 bp, 52 predicted proteins | sample 9270951 | NCBI WGS metagenome assembly JACXTT01 (sample SAMN15532306, study PRJNA645909) | rock metagenome | isolation source: weathered quartz diorite | place: Puerto Rico | collected 2017-06-21 | reverse complement strand
GCATCGCTGTACTCGACCGCGATTGCTCCACCGCCTCCAGCCTCGTAGTAGGACTGTCCTCCGTTTGCCTCGATCGTTCCGTTTCCGCGAATCGTTCCCGTTGTAATCCAGATCGATCCACCTGCTGCCGTCCGAGACAACTCATCATGGGCATTCGCGCGGATCGATCCATCCACCACGAGTTGCCCCGATTGGATACGCACCACGCCTCCGCCCACGCCCCAGTCACCGGCGTACGCACCACCGCCTGCTTCCATTGGTCGATAGACGCTTCCGTACGTCGATCCACTACCGACCCACTTGCCACCACCGATGTGGCTACCGCCCACATATGCATACGGCTGCACCGCATCCGGATACGACTGGTTGCTGCCGTACCCGCGCCCACTTACATCGATCGAGGCGCCGCTCGCGATCGTGAGCATGCCGCCGACATTGAGCGCTACAGCGCCCGCGCTCGGGGTAAGGACTGCGCCGCCTTCGAGCGTCAGATTTCCACTGGCAGTAATGCTCGGTGTGTTGACATGGCCACGGATCGTGATCGAAGCACCCGTGATGGCACCGATCGCGGTGCTGCCAGTGGCCGGACCGACAATGAATTGTGTGAGGTTCGCGTCATTGCCCACGAGGACCGGATCGGTCGTCGTGATGCTGTCATTCGCGCCAGCAAGCGTGAGTTTGTCGAATCGATAGATACCACGCCACTGATCACCCGGCACGACGCTGATCGTTTCGCCACCATTCGGTGTCAACGTCACAGTCGTATTGTCGAGAAACTTGCCAATGCGCCAACGTCCCTTTAGGGCGCCGGCAGCGTCACGCACTTCGATCCAGTGATCGAGGAAATACTGAGGAATCGCAGAGCGGCCCGTAGCGAGGGTTGTTCCGTTCGAACCGCTTTGCGCGACACCGCTGCCGAGCGACGGAGGCGCGGCTGCATCTCCGACGAGTCCGGCATTATCGATTGTAAGGTCGCCGTAGGTCGAATTCGGTCCCTTGACATAGAACGTACCGGGTCCACCTGCTGCAAAGTGGTTGCTCTTGCCGCCACGCAGAAGCGCACTCGGAAGCGCGGAAGCCGGATCCGTGTACTCAATCGCGACCGCGCCACCGCCGCCGCCTTCCCAGAACGCATCACCCGCACGCGCTTCAAGCGCGCCACCCGCGGCAACGATCTTCGTCGCAGTAATCCAGATCGAACCGCCCGCACCGGAGCGCTCTGTCGAACTGTCGTTACCGTTTGCCTTGATTGTGCCTGCAAGAGTGAGCAACGGCGTCGTAATTCGGATCGCACCACCACCTACGGCACCCAAATACGCGCCACCACCTGCTTCTTTCGGGTGGTAGATGCTGCCAAAACTCGATCCATAAGCATTGCCCGCGGCACCGTTCAGAATTGCACCGCCAATGTGTGCGCCGCCGATGACTGCGTATGGAACCGTCGCACCAGGGAAGCTGATGTCGCGACCGTAGCCGCCACCCGAGGCATCGATCGTGGCGCCGCTCTCGACGTTCAAAGCGGTGCTGGCATTGAGCGCCATCGTGTACGGGTTTGAGCCGTACAGCGATTCCCTTAGAGTCGCTCCGCTCTTGACGGTGATCACGGGCGACGTGATCGACACAAGGGTAACGTTGCCGTTGATCGTAGCAGTCGTTGTTGCAGTCAGCGCCTGACGAACCTCGAGGCTTTGACCTGCCGTCGTCGGGCCCTGAAGATCGAGAATGTCGCCTTCTCCGATGCGAATCGGATCAGCGCTCCAGACGTGGCCGCCTTGCGGAGCCTTGACGGAGTCGAACCGATAGATACCCTGCCACTTGTCGCCGGGTTGAATGTTGACCGACTCATTGCCATTCGGTCTCAGCGTAAGGGTCGTTCCGCTGACATTGATCGCTTCAATACGCCAACGATTCACACTCGCACCGCTCGTGATCTCAATCCAGTTGCCAACGAAATACGAAGGAACCGGAGACGCGATGATGAGTGTCCTGCCGCCCGAATTAGGCTGGGCGATGCCGCTGCCCATTGCTGGCAGGATTGCGGCATCGGCTGTCGTCCTACCGGCATCGTCGAGCCGCAGATCGCCGTATGTAGAACCCGGTCCCTTGATGTAGATCGAGCCGGAGCCACCGAGCGCAGCCGGGAACTGCGTGCTGTTGCCGCCACGTACCTGAATCGCCGGAAGCGTGGACGTGGGATCGGTGTATTCGATCGCGACCGCACCACCACCTCCCGCTTCCCATTTCGCCTCGCCCGCACGTGCCTGCAGCGAGCCGCTTGCAGCGTTGTAGACGCCGGTCTCAATCCAGATCGATCCACCTGCTCCCGAACGTCCGTAGTCCTGCGAAGTGTCCGTTCCTCCGTTGGCTCGGATCTCGCCCGCCTGCACGAGATTCTTCGCATGAATGTGGATCACACCACCGCCCGACGCACCTCGGAATGCTCCGCCACCACCTTCCTGAGGTCTATAAACGCTGCCAAAGGCAGAATCATAGGTACCGCCCGTCGCACCATTGAGAATGGCCGCGCCGATATGACTTCCCGCAACGACCTCATAAGGAGTTCTTGCGCCGGGGTAACTGGACGTGCTGCCGTAGCCATCGTTGGATGCGTCGACCGCCGCACCACAGTCGATGTAGACATTGTCCGCATTGATGTCGACGCGTGCCGACGCCAGGGTCGACAGCGGCCGATGGGTTACGAGCGCGTCATTCAGGACCAGGAAGTCCTTGAAATCGTGATGCCCCGAAATGGTTAGTGTGCCACTCGTAACTGCAATGCTCTTATTGTCGTACTGCAGGTCACCGTCGATGATTTCAGACGACGCGTTGAAAACCTTATCGATCGTGACGATGCCGGCACGCTTTTCAATCGTGGCGACTGCGCCACCCGTTGAACGCGCATCGAGCGTAATCTTCGCAGATCCTGGCGTGGTCGGAACCGTCCACGAAGCCGAATAGATCGATCCGTTCCTGAGCGCGGTGATCGAAGTCGTGCCGATGGAGAAAGTAACCGTATCAACAGCCGTACCTGTAGTGCCCGGAATGACCGTCGCCGACAACGTCGCCGTGGTACCTGCTGGATAAAGGGCGCCATCAGGTATGCACCACGTAACAATCGGCGCCGTCGGATCATAAAGCGGGTGCACCAATACCGACACGGTAGCGTCGGATTTATTACCTACAACGTCTGTCGCCGTGACCGTAATGACGCGCGACACATCACTTCCATCCGGCACACTTGGGACATGGACAGCACCTGAGCGTGTGGTGCCGCTGCCGGTTAGGACGACCGTCTCCCCGCCTTCGATCGTCGCCTTGACATCCGCGACGCCCGAATCGGCGTCACTTACGGTCGCGGTGATGTTGATGAGATTGTTCGTGCCTTCATTGAAGAGGCGGCCGGCGACCGGATCGGTGATCGTCACGGTAGGTGCCGTGCCGTCGTGCGCGATCTTCAGTGTCTTGACTGTGGTCGTGCTGCGATTCGGGAATCCGTCCCCTGCCGTCGCTGTGAACGTGATCACTTGATCATCGAGCGACTTATCGGACGGGACGGTGACATTGAACGTCTTCGTCGCGGTCGTCCCGCTCGTCGTCGCGGACTGGCTCGACGGTGTTCCGCTGCCGAACTGCGTCGTGAGGCCAAGGCTGGTGACCGACACATCGTCGGTCGCGGTCAGAGTCGCGGCGACCGTGCCGCCGATGTAGAGCGGCGACGGAGCTGCGAGATCGAACGCCGTGATCGTCGGTGCGACGTTTGCGGCGATCGTGTAGTTCTGCGCCGGCGCCTCGATGACGCGTCCGGCGCGATCGATCAACCGCACATGCAGTATCGAGTTCCCAGTGGCCGCCGTCGGTGGCACCAACAGGGTGATCGCGCCCGTCGTGGCCGTCTCGTAGTTGAACACATCGACATGACTGGCGATCGCAGGTTCGAGCGAGGCAACAACGCGCGCCACGCCGCTATAGGACGCAGCACTGTACATCACTGTCAGGCTCGTGTTCTGAATCAGTGTGCCGCCCGAAGGTGTCGCCGACGTGATGCTGATCGTCGGGACATCGTTCGAAAGCGCAACACGCGCGGTCGAGTCGATCGACATTGCAGTCCGATCATTCGTGACCGCTCCCGCCGTGACGTTTCCGTCGAAACGAACAAGTGCGCGCGGACCGACGGTGATGCGATCGAACGTCACGGCACTGGAAACGACTGTGCCGCGCGTCAGATGAGCGGACGTCGGATAACCCGCATCGACCGTCAGCTCACCGTTGGCTTCACCCGGATAGCGGAGGAAGATCGTTCCGGCCCCACCATCGACCGCACTGGGCACTTCACTCGTCGCGTTGCGACCGCCCCGAGCGACGATGCGTGCGCCGTTCGTCGCATCGATGTCGAGCTGACTCGACGCTTCGACTGAGATACGTCCACCACCAGCGCCGCGCTGCGTACCGGCCGCACCTTCGTCGTCACCACCGTTCGCGGAAAGGCTCGCGGCAGACCCGAGGACGACGGTCTTGCCTGAGAGGTGAATGGAGCCGCCGGAACCAGCGCCGCCGAAGCCGTAGCCGGCTTCGCCGTCCGCGTTGATTGAGCCTGCCACGACGATCTTGTCCGTCGTCGTGACGACCATCGCGCCGCCACCCTCACCACCGCGCTGTCCCGAGAGTGTGGCACTGCCGCCGCTGCCGAGATCCGAAGGCGCGGTGATCGAACCGTACGTCGGGTTCGTCACGTAACCCGGCTCTTCTCCTCCAAGGCCCGCATGCGATGCGTTGGCGTTCGATGCGCCATTGGCCGTGCTGCGTCCGAGCGTCATTCCGCGCGGATCGCCGTTGGAGCCGGTATTGTCGAAGTTGTTCTGCAGGCCGCCGAGATAGCCGCGGCTCGAAACATCGACGTGCGAGCGGCCGTCGACGAAGAAGTGATCGCTGACGGCCAGCGTCACGCTCTCGTCCTTGTTCGTCGTGCTGTTGACGGTATCGACGAGTCCGCCGTTGAGGACGATGAGGTTCTTCAGCGTGAGCGGAATGTGCGGGACGAGTCGCGCACCGTCGACGACGATGCTGTCGCCGGTTAGAGAATGCGTCGCGTCGACCGCTACGGTTCCGGTGTTCAGGATCTGCGTATAGGCAACGAGGTCGATCGCGATCGGCAAATCGATCTTGTGGCCTCCGTCACCGTCGTCCACATGCGCCGTGATCGTCATGGTTCCGGGCGCCGCCGTATCGATCGTGATGTCTGCATCGAATTGGCTGCCGCTACGAACGCCTGTGACCGTGCCTAGTCCTGGAACATCGAAGCGCGCATTGAGCGACTTCTGCGACGCGGCATAGACACTCAGTCGCGTCTTGAAGCCGGTGAGCGATGCGGGCCAGGCCGCATCATGGAGCGGCGTGATCCAGGCGACGGTCGGTGCGTTGGGATCGTGGATCCCGAGATACGTCACCGTCGTCCCGGCCGGCGTCTTATTCAACCCATAGTCCGCCGCCTCAGCCGTAACCGACACCGTGAAATCCTCATTGTGCGATTGCACGGTGATGACCGGCGAGACGAAGTCGAAGAATTGCGTCGTTGCGTTGTAAGTGCCCGAGCTGACGACATACGACTGGCCGTCGACGGCGAATGTCACCGACTGGACGCCGGTCTCGGCATCTCGTGCATACGCATGCACTCGGTATTGATCGCCGTTCTTGAAAGAACCAGCGACATTGCTGGACGCATGAACGACTTCGATGGAGAGTGGGTTGAGAACCGGCGCGCTCGCGTCCTTTGTGAGCGTCAGCGCGTCATTCTTCGGCGCCGCCGAACCGCGGGCATCGCTTGCCGTCGTCGTCACGACGATCTGCGCATTCGATGGCGTCGCGGCCGGGAGCTGCAGTGTGAACGTGGTCGCGGGCCACGGTGCGCTGAACGAGGCGCGCGTAATCGTGCCCGACTGTTTCGATGCGGGCACCGGGTCGCCGTTGATGTAAGCGCTTACGGTGACATTTGCTGTGACGGAGCCCCCACCGAGTGTCACCGTATTTCTGAATGGCTGTCCTGCGTAGACCACGGAAGGAGCAATCGCCGTGGATGCAATCACGAGCTGGGGGACTGCCTGAACGCTCCAGCTCTTCGTCACCGGATCGCTGATGTTCTTGCTCAGATCGTGCGCAACGACCTTGAGTGTGAACGAGCTCACGCCCTGCTGTGGAACGACGTCGACACTCGTGAATCCGGTGTGATTGAGCGGCGACGCTGCCCCCGTCGAATCGACACTATAGAAATCGACGCTCTCGACATCCGAGGCTTGTGTACCGTCAGGGTTCGTAAGAGAGAGCGGAATCGTATAGAGGACACCGCTATAGAGCGGATCGTTGGCGCCGATCGCAGAGGACATGAGGACGGGAGTACCGATCGTCACAATTGGGGCGACTTCGTCGTAGCTGCTGAAGTCCTGTGTCCAGGTGGGCAGCGGATTCCCTGCCGCATCGATCAAACCTCGCCCCTCCATATCCGCGACGCCTGAAATCGAGAGGCGGTAGGACGAGAGAGGTGCCAGGGTGACGGCCGGCGCAAAGAACAACGTGTTCGTCGCCGAGTCGAGTTGCACGGTGCCCGCGACCGGTGAACCGGTGGGATTCCCCGAGCGATCGAGCTGCAGGAGCTGCATCACACCGTTGCCGCTGGGCGCCCAGGGCGTCGGAGTAATCGTCTTACTGAACGTGACTGCGAAGCGAAGACTGTTCTTGGGGAGTGGAACCTTCGGCGATGGAAGAACCTTCGTCACCTGCGGTGCACTGTAATTGGAGGTGGTGAAGCTGGTGCCGACCATGACGCCGAGCTGGTGCCCCGCGAGATCGCGGACGTCGTCTGAAATCTGGAGGCGATAGAGCGTGTCACTCTTGAGGCCGAATTTCTGTCCTTGCGGGACCGGAATCGTGAAGGTCTCATCGAACGACTTGTCGGGGTTCAAGAGCGCGTTGGTACGGCTAATCGTTACCACTGCGTTCGCAGCGACGTCATACAGGGTGATGGAGCCGCTCGCGAGATTCATCGCTCGGCTGAATCTCACGGTGATCGTCGAGTCCGGCGCGACTTTCGTCGCGCCATCACCAGGCGAGATCGAAACAACGTGAGGAGGTGTCGAGTCCAGCTTGACGTTGGGAGCGGTGACCGTACCCGAGCCGCTGGCGACCAGCACGGTCTGCACGAAACCGACGGTGGTGTCGTCCGGCCCGACGTAAGTCAGGACGACATTGACTCCGGGTCCCGCAATGATTCCCTGGAACTGATAGTGGCCAGTCTGGTCCGTCCGTGTCTCGAGAGAAATTCCGTTGAAACTCGCAAAGACGCGGGAGCCGATCGAAGAACCACCGGCTTCGGCTTCGACATAACCCGTAATCGCGCTGTAAGTACCCAGATTGATTGCAGCTGGAGCTTTGATCGTCTGGCTATTGAGCGAAACAGAAGTCGCTCCCGTCAATGGGTTGTTCGGTGAGAGCGTCGATGCCTGAACTGAAACAGTTCCGAGAGGAAGGTTGCTCAACTCGATATTGCCCGCGGCATCGGTATAGCCACTGGTTGAGATTCCGCCGCTCGACGCCGTGACGAAAACGTTCGGCATTGCGGTACCGCTCTGCGTCACGGTGACGATCACGGAGCCGAACGCCTGGAACCAGATGTCGTCGACGACTTTCGTTGCTTCGTCGCGACCAAACTGTACTGCGCGCTCGACAGAGCGATTCCGACCGCCGAGCTCGTGGACAACAATCGAGATCGGGATCTCACGCACGAGACCGGGGAACTGCGCGACACCGGACGTCGTCTGGGTCGTCCGTAGATACTGACCGCCTGGCGCCTTCTCGCTGACTTCGATAACGGCGAGCGGCGCGGGGACACCCGAATTCGCACCGGCGTCGTTGGGAAGGAACGCCTTGACCGTAAGCGCCGACGTGGGCTCGAGGAACATCGGAACATGCGTCGTGCCATTGGCAGGCGTTACGGGAATGTCGCGCATCACTCTGCGGCGAATGGATTGCGGATCGCGCGCTTCGAGAGTAACGAGGCCTTCGCGCACACCTTTGAAATCGAACGTGCCATCGGTCGCCGTCGACGTACGGGTCTGATAGCCCGCGCCATAGAGCGAAATATTGGCGCCGGGAACCGCTGCATTCGCGTTCTCCGGATCCTTCAGGGAACCATCGACCTCGCCGCTGTACTGCAATTCGATCTGACGGCTCGCCGTCGCATTGCGCGTGACGCTGAAGGAGTCTGTACTGCCAAACTTTCCTTGTGCCTTCGAATATGCACTTGCCGTGTAATCACCGGCGGGGACGCCGTGGAAGGTCACAGTGCCAGTGACATCGGTCGTTGCGAAGTCAAACAACGTGCTCCGATAGAGCGAGATCTCCGCATTCGCGACCGGCGCAAAGGCATTGTTTGGATCGACGACCGAAATCGTGACCGTACCAGTACCGAGGCTGCCGATCGTAACCGTAGGCGTGAGAACGTCTCCCTCGTTCGAGAGGACGCCATTAAATGCGCCAGTGAGATCGGGGTTTGTCGGATCCATCGCCGTGAGGCGCACTGGAACCGCAAAGACATTATTGATGCGAAAATGGCCATTGCCGTCCGCAATCAGCGGCTCGCCTTGTGAGCCGAATGGCCGTCCCGGGTACGACAATTCGCGCAGCCAGTAGCGCGCGAAAGGAACCGGTGCACCGGAATCATTGACGATCTTTCCTTCGACACTGCCCTGCTTCATCAGCAGCAGATTCAGGTTCGTGACCGGACCGCCGAATTGTGGTGTGGTCACGCCCGTCGTCGCGGTGCGATAGATCCCGTTCTGCGTGTAATCAGCGACGACGTCGAAGGATGTCTGCGGCGGGACATTGCGGAACGTGTAGATGCCGTCCGCGCCTGTGGTCTGTACATCTTTCCCGATGAGACTGACCGTCGCGCCGGAGACTGGTGTGTAGCCATCGATCGACAAGACACGCCCACTGATGCTGGCCAGAGTCGACAGCACGAGCTCACGCGACTGCAAATCACCTTCGTAGAAGATGCGGATGGAGACCGCGGCGTAGCCTTCGGATTCGAACGTCTCGAGCGTAAGGTCCTGCTGCGCAGGAACATTCGCAAAGACCGCATCATCGGCCGCAGTCGTGTTGACGACTCTCGTCGTGATCGCGGGACCCTGTTCGGCATCGTTCCATTGCCGATACCAGAGGCGCATCTTTCCGTAGAGACGCGAGCCGGCCTGAACGATGTGGCCGCGCACGGTTCCCTGCCCTGGCAGTCGCAGTGTCAGCGGTGCGATCTGGCCGGCGAAGGAAACCGAAGCGTCTCCCGACGTGAACTGCACGCCATAACGTGCATCGCTGCCGCCATACGGTGCGGCGACGACGGAGATGGTTGATCCGGCACCGATGTTCGGAAAGTCATAAACACCGTCGCCGTTTGGAGTCGCGTCTTCCGTCGGGTATCCCGGCAAGAAGACGTGATAGCCGGAGACCGGCTCACCTGTGGCGCTGACGAGATGCACGCGCACTGTGCCAGGACCTGAACCTGTCGACTTCGCGATGTTGATGGGAACGTTGTTCGTTCCTGCCGCAAGGGCCGGCAGCTTGATGATGGCCGCGCGGGCGGTGGCCGGATCATAGGCGCGAATCACTTTCCCCGTGAACGATTGCGGAACGCCCGCATAAACGTATTTGCCCGTTGCGTCCGCAATGACTGTGGCCATCCCGGCGATCTGCACGTTTGCTGAAGGGACAGGGTCTGCGCTGCCCGGTCTCATTGGATCCTCGATCGTGACGAGACCTTCGATACCAACGAGCGCGTCGTCCTTTGCTGGGACAACGAGTGTGAGATCGCCAGTGTCGTACGTCGTGTCCGATTTCAGATCGAAATCGACGGCGATGCTTTGAGGCGCAACGTCATAGTTCTCTGCAAGGACCGTAATAAAGCCGCTCGGCACTTTCGTGAACTCGAATCGTCCTTCGGAATCGGTATAGCTGTCGCGCAATCCGTAGCCGGAGCTGTAAACGCCGACATGGGTGCCGGCAACTGGCGCCTTCGAATCGTTGCGAATGATGCGGCCACGCACGATTCCCGTTCCCGGAAACGGGCGTCGATAGATCGAAATGTTCTGCACGACGACTTCGCCACCGGAATGCAGCTCATTCGCAGCGAATGCAATGTTGCCTGCCGCGTCCTGTGCACTGAAGGTCAGGGGGCCGACGGGAAGATCTCCGACTTCGAAGTATCCCGAGGCATCCGTCGTTGTCTGGCGAAACTGATTGAACATCGTGCTGCCGACCACGACAGCGGCGTTCTTGACAACGTCCCCGCTGTCATAGAGCACATGTCCACGCGCAGAACCGCGTCCAAGGAACGAAACAGAGACACGATGCACGGTATGGAGCAGACGGACGGCACCCTCGAGTTTCGATTCCCTGCCCGATACACCGGCCTTGAGTACGTAGCCACCGTTCAATGCCGCGTCGAGGTCACGTGGTACATATTCGAAGAGGAAGGCCCCGCTGGCATCCGCCTTCTGATACTGCAACCCTGTCTGTGTCGAGAGCTGCAGCTCAGCGTTAGGTACCGGTTTGTTGTCGCCGCCGATAACGGACCCCAGAATCAACGCGGAGTTGCGGGTTTCGACAACGGGGACGACATCGATTGGACTTCCGGAGTCGACTAGATTGCTCGTGCGGATGCTGTATTGCGCGTCGCCCGACAAGGAGCTGTCGTAGTTGAGCCGAATGACCCGACCATCGGTTTGTAGCGCGGCACCGGCAACGACGCGCGCGCCGTTGAAGGTCGCGCCATATTTCGCGGAGTCGAGCGTCACGGTCGTAGCGAAATCACCAGAGAGATCGTTACTGGTGGGTGGGAGCGCGCGATTGAAGAGCATCGACACGACGTGACCGTCCTCATCGAGGTGCAGGTCCTGGCGGGCGGCGACGATTCTGATTTTTGCAATCTCGACAGGTGTGGTCGCAAGACCGATGTCATTGCTGGTGGCGGTGCCGTTACCGATGTGGACACGAATCGTGTTCCCAGGTGAAAACGTCGCGGTGGCACGCGCGAGCTTTCCGTTCGCCGGGAATATGAGATCGATCGTGCCCGCCGCAGTCGGAGTCAGAGTGAAGTCGAGCGAGTCGGGCGGACGACCGATGAGTGCGAGTTGGCCGCTCTCGTTCGGACCGGTGATCGCGTAAGCATCTCCATAGGGGATTTGCCGCTTCCAATTGGCGGTATCGAGAACGCCGTTCGTCGCTGGATCGCTGAACGCGATCGAATACGACTCTGCTCCTGAAGCGCCATGTACAAACGCCAGGACGTACGGTGTGCGATACGAGGTCGCATCAGCAAAATGCTGTGCCAGATCCGGAAAGCGTCCGTCGCTGCCGGCGTATGCGGCCGCCAGTTCCTTCCCCATTGCTTTGGACGCATCGCGGCCAATATCGCCGGCCGGATCTTCGATTTCCTGGCGGCGGAACTGATCCCATTCATCGAGGCGCGTACTGCTGCCGAGAAGATCGAGCGCGAGGTTCGCGACGGAGTCGCGGCGATCCTCGCCAATAAACATCCGCTCGCCTGCGCGCGCCAGATCGACGGCGCGTGTAAAGACGTCGGTCGTAATGACCCGCGGAAATTTTGCGGTCTGTTTATTGAGCGGCGCGGTCGCAAGTCCGTAGCCGATTCCGAAGAGACCCAGTTGCGCGTCGAGGTACTCCTGCGTGAAGTACGGAGTCCGTGCGTAGTAAGGAAGAACGAGCGTAACGGGCGAGAGAGGAACACCGGTGGGGCTCACACCCATATCGAGCGTGAACGCGGCGGAGTTGATCACCGAGTCGTCGCCAACCGAAAGCGCAGTAGCGAATACATGGCCATTGATGCTCGGGACGAGCTTCTCCTGAACGCTCTTCGTCTCTCCGGCCTCGAGATGGAGTTTGAACGAGCCAGGCGTCCCTGCGGCGCGGCAGACGAAGTTCTTCAGAGTATTGTTTCCGCACTCCTGAATGCCATTGTCCGTGAGCTCGATATCCTGAGCAGCATCGCTCGTATTCGTAATGAAGGTATAGGTCTTATAAGGAACGTTCTTATTGACAGTGTCTGGATGAGAAAAGGTGATGTTGAAGCGAGCGTCGTGGACGACGATGGCTGCGCTGGGATGCGCAGCGAGGGGAACGTCCTTCTGGCCGTTGACGTGGAAGATCGCGTTGACATCGAGATCGAGTCGATAGCTACCCGACTTGAGCCCCTCGGCCGTCCAGTCGACATTACCCTGCATTTGTGCGGCAAGGACCGTGGCGCCGCCAGGCCCTGTAATCGACACCGGCTGTCCATAAGAGGCGGCCGGCTTACTCTCGACAATACGAATCTGATTAGGCGCATGGATCGAGGCCGTGACGGACTGGAGCTCGATAGAACTTCCTGCCGGGGCGCCATTGGCAACGACCAAACCGACGAGAAAAAACTGATGGAGAACGGCGAGACTATTGGGGATGACGATGGCCGCGTGAATCTGGGGCCGCGGCGGGGCGTTGGGACCGTTGTCGTTCCCACCGCCGCCGGGTGGCAACGAATCGAATCCTCCAACGAGTTCCACCGGCACCTGCACTGGCGGACTCCAACGGGGCGGCGCCTGTTTTGCGTCAGAAGGGAGCGTGTATGGCGATTCTTTTGTTACCGGCGTCACCTCATTCGTGAGGCGATTGATGATCACCGGATACGGAACCTGGACGGTTTCTCCATTCGCGAGAACGAACGAAAACGTGTACTCGTAAACGTCGTAGTTGCTTGGATCAACCGTGATGCCGCGCTGGCGAAGTTCGTCAGCTGTGAGCTGCCTGACGGAAACTTTCGTCTGGAGGGCGTTTGTGGCCTGGATGACGGCGAATGACGGTGTTGCGACCTGCAGCAACTGGTCGCCTTTCATCATGCGGACGTTCTGTAGGTAGTACGTACCCTCTTCACTGAGCCCGGCAACCTGAAAGGCGTGGCCCGGCGCTGTCGTGATCGAGATCGCCGTCGTGATCCCTGGTCCAGTCAGATCTCCGATCGCAACGACTCCGTTTTCGACGATGCCGTCGAACTTCGTCTCGATCTGAGCAATCGACCCGACCTGGACGATCGCCGACTTCGTCAGCACTTCGAATGAAGTGCCCTGAATCTTCAACTCACCCTGCGTGATGACATCCGCGCGCATTGGAGCGCGAAACGCAATGAGCGCCGCAAGAGCGCAGAGGACAGACAGAGAACGGCGGACGTGGTTCAAACGGCGACTCCCGATTATTGGCTCAGTGTTCGGTGTGGGTAGGGACAAGGGCGTCCGCGTCGGTGGCGGCTCGTTTCGCTTCGATCGCCTTCGCTTCGACGCGGCGTGCGCCGGCCGGAATGACGATCAACTGCGGTGATGGCTGCTGATCGTCGATCGTAATCACCTTCAAGGTGACTTCGACGGACTCGCCGTGCAGGTTCCATTGCAGTTTCTGCTCGATGGGCATCGCGAAGGTGTCGCCGCTGGTCGTCGACTGGCTTGCGATTCGCGACCGCGGGTTTGCGGCAGCGCCGCGCAAGAGATCAACGGCCGGACCCCCGTTGCGCGGGAATGCTCCGCCCGCGACGACCTCGAACGCATCCTTTGAGAGCGAGATCGAATGATCGACGGCGATCTCCGCATGTAACGCGTTCGTCGCATCGTCGGCAATCATCACCTCGACATTGCGTCCTGCACGACGCTCCGAGCCGCGGTGCTCGATGGCCGGCGTCTTCGCTGCCGGTCTGACAGGCGGCGCGGGGAGTGCGGCGGCGAGTTGGGCGAATGAGGCGATGCTATACGTCGCCTTCCCGCGATCGATCTCGGTCAGCTCCTGCTTGGCGTAGTCCGCGATCGCGGTCTTGTCACCATTGATTGTGATGACCTGGTCGCCGGCGAAGTACTCATCGACGCGAGTGACGTGCCCCGTGAGCGAGTCGTTGACCTCGCGCACGACGTGAAAGGCCTTCGGAAAAAGCGGCGCCGCCGCCTCGGCCGGAACCGACACAGAGAGTAGGAGAAGGGCACAGGACACGCCTGCGCGAGTCGTGATCATGAACAGCCTCGTTTGTGATTTTGGGGACCTACCGGGGAATGGGCGGCGCGCAGTATAAGCGAGGGCGGAAGGAAATCCTACAGCCAATGATGGAAATTTTACCGACCGAGCGGTCGGCAACCACACCGTCAACCCACGAACTTGTAGCCTAGGCCGTGCACCGTCACCACGTGCTCGGCGCCGATCTTCTGGCGCAACTGCGCGACGTGCACATCGACCGTGCGCGTGGCGAGAGTGGCGCCATAGCCCCATACCTTGTCGAGCAATTCGTCGCGCGTGAGCAGCGAGCCGCGGTGTTCCACGAAGTAGCGCAATAAGCGCAGCTCGAGGCCGGAGAGCTCGATTGTTTGCGTTGCGCGCGTCACCACCGCCTTGCGAAAGTCGACACGCACATCGCCGAATGCGTACGCCTCTGACGGCTTATCCACCGCCGCACGCGATCGACGGAGTAACGCTTCGACTCTCGCCAGGAGTTCCATCATGTCGAACGGCTTCGTGAGGTAATCATCGGCTCCGAGCTTCAAACCGATGACGCGATCCACCACCTGGCCGCGAGCCGTCAGCATCAAGACCGGCGTCTCGTTGCCTCGCTGCCGCAAGTCCCGGCACACGTCGAAGCCGTTCTTCTTCGGCAGCGCGACATCGAGCACGATCAAGTCGAAGTTCGAGCTCGTGGCAGTCGCAAGCGCGGTCTCGCCATCGCCTGCGCACTCGACTCGATACCCCTCGCTCTTCAAACGATCCGAGATCACGAGCACGAGACTCTCTTCGTCCTCGACGAGAAGGATGCGCCGCTCAAGCACGGCTTGCCTCCGGAATCGCGATCACGAATAGCGCTCCGCCGCGCGACGAGCGTCCGATCGAGATCGTGCCGCGATGCTCCTCCACGATCTTCTTCACGATCGTCAATCCCAGGCCGCTGCCCCGCGCCGTATCGCTGCCGCGGCCTCGATAGAACGGCTCGAACAATCGCTTCGCATCGGAGGGCGCAACACCCGCTCCCGCATCCTCCACCTCGATCAACACACGCGCGCCATTGCGCCGCGCATGCACGCCGATCCACTTCGCGCTGCCGCCATACTTCACCGCATTACCGATCAGGTTCTGCACCGCGCGCGACAACGACTCCAACTCTCCCTCGATGTACGGAAGTCCTTGCACTACATCGACGTCGACCTTGACCCGTTCCTCATCGCACAGCCACTTCGTGTGCGCGAGCGCATCATCGATCACCGTCGCCACATCGATCACGCTCCGCGGCCGCGCAGCTCGTCCGCTCTCGATCCCTGCGTACTCGAGCATCTGCGCCACCATGTTCCCCAGGCGCCGCGACTCCTTCATGATCATCGCGCCATAGCGCGCGACTTGCGCTGGCTCCGTCGTCACACCATCCGCGAGGTTCTGTCCCGCCGACTGCAACGCCGCGAGCGGCGTGTTGAGCTCGTGCGTCACACCCGCAACGAATTCGAGTTGCTGCCGCCGCAGCGTCTCCTCGCGCCGCACCATCATCATCAAGGTAACCGCACTCGCAGCAAGCACCAGCAGCACGCCCGCACTCGTGAGCAGATTTCTGCGCCGTGTCGCAGCCACCGTTTCTTCCAGCGATCCGTTGTGATGCCGTACGGAGATCACCCACTGCTCTTTCGACGGTGGTGTTGGACGCCCATTCGCGAAGTTCAACACGCGAAAGATCGGTATGGAGAGATCGAACGGCGACCGTGCACCTTCCGTTTGATAGAGCACCCTGTCGCCTTCTTTACTCGCGACTTGAATCTCGTATCCATTTTCGAAGTAGCGGCGAGCGAGCTCCGGCAACATCGTCGCCGCGAAGTACTCGCGATCGAGCTCTACGATCACGAATGCGGGAGCAGCGCGTTCGGGCGGTATTTCGTCTTCCCTGGGCGGTGGCGGTGGCGGGCCACCATGCCGCGGCCCGCCGCAGGGCACGAGCATCACCGCATCGCTCTGCAGCAGCGCCTGCGCATGCTGATGCCGCGCAAAATCCTCGGCGATTTCCTCTCTTGCGGGCGCGAGCGACGCGGGCCATTGCACCCGCTCAATGAAACCCGACTGTGGATCGATCCGGTGCAGCGAGTCGATCTCGTCCGGCGGTACGAACCAGAGCATCTTCACCATGCCCGCATTGCGCGACGTCACCGCCCAGTCGCTGTAGCGATTCAGAATCACTTCCGGTGCCGCATCGCCGCGCGGCATCTGAAACGCGACGAACAAGCGCGTGAGCTCGCGATCGAATTCATCGCTGAAATGCCGCGCCGCGAAATCGAACGTCGACTTCATGCGCTGCCGCTCATCGTCCGCCAGCTGCTCAATCGAACGGTATTGAATCACCGCCAGCACGATCAGCGCAGCGCTGAGAACGACGAGCGAAACGACCCTCATCACGCGGCGAGTCTAGCATCCGCAATCGAGGGCAAAACCGCAGCAAATGCAGGTTTTACGTTTCTTACAATGCGATTGCGAACGCTTGATCACTTCTCCTCTCGCTCGGCGCATATTGACGATCGAAAGGAGCCAACCACAGTCATGAAACGCATCGCACTAACACTCTCCATCATCCTCATCACCGTCACCGCGCTCGCACAACAGCCGCGGCGCCCCATGCCGCACAACGGTCCCGGTGGACCCGGCGGACCTCCTCCGGTCGATCTCGTCAAGTTCCTCGGCCTCACCGAAGATCAGAAGACGCAGTTCGACGCGCTGCACGACGCACTGCGCACACAGATCGATCCGCTGATGGAACAGAAGAAGAACGCCGATGAGCAACTGCACAAGCTGATGGAGTCGGCGAATCCGGACGCCACAGGACTCGGCAAGCAGCTGCTCGCGATTCACGCGATCGATGAGCAGATCAAAGCCGCGCACGAGGCAACCGAGGCGAAGATGGCCGCGCTGCTCAACGCGGATCAGAAGGTGAAATTCGAGATCCTCAACGAGCTGCGGCACAGCGCGCCGCCGCCGCGGTAGCAAGCAGCAGGGGCAGGCAGCGGGCAGCAGGATGATCACCCTACTGCCTGCTGTCTGCCGTCCGCTGTCTGCTGTCTGCTGCCTGCTGTCTGCTCCTGCTGTCTGCTGCCTGCTGTCTGCTGCCTGCTGTCTGCTGCCTGCTGTCTGCTGCCTGCTGTCTGCTTCCGCTGTCTCGTCTGCTATCTTCCGCAGATGCAAATCACCCCCGAGCTCATCGCCTCCCACGGCATCACGGAAGACGAATACAAACGCATCGAGCAGATCCTCGGCCGCGCGCCGAATTACACGGAGCTCGGGATCTTCTCCGTGATGTGGTCGGAGCACTGCTCGTACAAATCGAGCCGCGTACATCTGCGCAACTTCCCCACCTCGGGACCGCGCGTCATTCAAGGTCCCGGCGAGAATGCAGGCATCATCGACATCGGAGACGGCTGGGTCGCGGCCTTCAAGATGGAGTCGCACAACCATCCGTCGTTCATCGAGCCTTATCAAGGAGCGGCGACCGGCGTCGGCGGCATCCTGCGCGATATCTTCACGATGGGCGCGCGGCCGATCGCCTGCCTCGACACGCTGCGCTTCGGCGAGCTGGACGCCCCGCGCATGAAGTACCTCGTCGACGGCGTCGTGCGCGGGATCGCCGGCTACGGCAACTGCATCGGCATCCCGACCGTCGGCGGCGAGACCTCGTTTCACTCTTCCTACAACGGCAACATCCTCGTGAACGTCTTCGCCCTCGGCGTCACGAAGAAGGAAAAGATCTTCAAGGGCTACGCGAGCGGCGTCGGCAATCCGGTGATCTACGTCGGATCGAAGACAGGACGCGACGGCATTCATGGCGCGACGATGGCGTCCGCCGAATTCGACGAAGCGTCGGAAGAGAAGCGCCCGACGGTGCAGGTCGGCGATCCATTCACCGAGAAGCTGCTGCTCGAGGCATGTCTCGAGATCATGGATACCGACGCGATCGTCGGCATTCAGGACATGGGTGCCGCGGGTCTCACGTCATCATCATTCGAGATGGCGGGCCGCGCCGGCACCGGCGTGAAGATGTACCTCGATCGCGTGCCGGTGCGCGAGAGCGGCATGACGCCGTACGAGATCATGCTGAGCGAATCGCAGGAGCGGATGCTCATCGTCGCGAAGCGCGGACGGGAAGACGAAGTCGTGCGCGTCTTCGAGAAGTGGGACCTCAACGCGGCAGTCGTCGGCGAAGTCACAGACGACGGTTTCGTCCGCCTCCTCTGGCACGACGAACAGGTCGCGCAGATTCCGGTCGAGCCGATTTCAACCGAGGCGCCCGTGTATCAGCGACCGATCGCCGCTCCGGAGCGTGCGCTTAGCGAGCGCGTCGATCGTCAACGTGTTGACGATGCCGATTTCACCGAGACGCTGTTGCAACTCGTCGCGACGCCGAACCTCTGCTCGAAGCATTGGATCTATGAACAATACGACACGACCGTCCGGACGAACACGCTCGCGGGACCGGAGCATCGCGATGCCGCGATCGTCCGCGTGAAAGGCACGGGCCGCGCGCTCGCGATGACGTCGGACGTCAATCCCGTCTACTGCTTCCTCGATCCGTACGAAGGCGGCAAGCAGGCGGTGGCCGAGGCGGCGAGGAATGTCGCGGTGAGCGGAGGAAGGCCGGTGGCGATCACCGACTGCCTCAACTTCGGCTCGCCGGAGCGGCCGGACATCATGTGGCAGTTCGCGGAATGCATCCGCGGCATCAGCGATGCGTGCCGCGCGCTCGAGACGCCGGTCGTCTCCGGCAACGTCTCCTTCTATAACGAGACGGAAGGACGCGCGGTATATCCGACGCCGAGCATCGGCATGGTCGGCATTCTGGAAGATGAGACCGCGGGCTGTCCGCTGCACTTCGATGCCGCCAATCTCGACGTCATCATCCTCGGCGACTCGCGCGACGAGCTGGGAGGATCGGAGTGGCAGCAACGCTACGCCCCCGAGCGACAGGCGCTGCCGCCGCGCGTCGACCTCGACGAAGAGCGGAAGCTCGTCGAGCTGCTGCTCTCGCTGCACCAGAACCGCCTGCTGCGCAGCGCACACGATCTGGCGAACGGCGGACTGGCGATTGCACTCGCCGAATGCGCGATGAAGGGCATCGGCGTGCATCTCGATCTCTCCAACTACGCGAGCGAGCTCGATGCGATCGCGCTGCTCTTCGGCGAATCGCAGGGGCGCGCGATCGTGGCCTGCACGAACGACCGCACGGATGCGGTGCTCGCGCGCGCGTCGTCGCTGGGCGTCGCGGCGCGGCAGATCGGCAAGACGACGAACGCGACGTTTCTCATCGAGCGCAACGGCACGCCGCTCGTGAGAACATCAGCGCAGGAGCTCGCGCGCGTCTGGCGCAGCGCGTTCGCCCTCCTCCTCGGCGGCGACAGCGTCGAGGATGTGATTCGCGGCGTGGGTGAAGAGGCGCCCGAAGTCATGGCGCACTGATGGATCCGCACGAAGCAATCCGCCTTGCGAAGCAGGGGCAGTTGCATCCGCACGAGATGCTCGCGCATCTCGTCGCAGGAACGATCATGGTTCCGCTCGTCGACGTCCCCGTGATCGAGAACGCCAGAGTGACTGCCTGGCATCCCGTGTCATTGTCGAAGGAGGATGGCTCGCAGTGGATCGCCGCGTTCACGACGAACGAGCTGGGATCGAAGTATTGCGACGAGAATCAGCTTCAGACCTACCTCACTGTCGATACTCTCTGGGTGCTCGACGCGCTACCGAGGGAACATGGAATCGTGTTCGACATCGGATCGGAAACGATGTTCCAGTGGAGCGCCGCAGGGATCGCGAAGTACAAGGCCGACATGCTATGACCATCGCGATCCGCGACCTCTCGGGCGTTCCTTTCGACACGATCTACGAGACCTTCGTGCTCGGCTTCAGCGACTACGTCGTGCCGCTGCAGCCCGATCGCAAAGCGTTCGAGGAGATGCAGACGCGGCGCGGGTTCGATCCTGCGTACTCCGCCGGCGCGTTCGATGGTGACCAACTCGTGGGCATCGTGCTGACGTGCATCGATGGCGCTCGCGCGTACAACAGCGGCACGACCGTCATCACATCGCATCGGCGCCACAAGCTGGGCCGCGCGATGATGGATCAAGCGATCTCGCTCATCGGCGGGCGGGAGTACATCCTCGAGGTGCTGGTGGACAATCCGAACGCGATTGCGTTGTACGAGTCGATCGGGTTCCAACGCGCGCGGCGATTCCAGGTCTGGACGTACGAATCCAAATCGCAGGCGCGCATTACCGAGATTGCGAACGCCGACCTCGAGCAGATCCGCTCGTGGTGCGACGTCGAGCCTTCGTGGCAGAACGATGTGCCGTCGCTGCGGCGAGCGCGCGATCCGTATGTCGTGCTGGGAACGTTGCAGGGAGCGGCCGTGCTTTTTCCGAACAACGGCGATGTGCCGCTGCTTGCGGTATCGCCGGAGGCGCGACGTCAGGGGCTGGGCCGGCGCCTGCTCGAGGCGGCCGCGACGAGGGCCAACAAGCCGCTGCGCATCCTGAATGTCGACGACAGCGACGCCGGGATCGCAGCGTTTCTCGAGAAATGCGGCGCAACGCGCAAAGTTGCGCAGTGGGAGATGGTTCGGTCAGTGACTCAACACTCGGCACTCGTCACTCAGCACTGACCTGGCATTTCCCTGCGATACACTCTGTTCTCACGCCCCTCCATGCTCGATAAGTTTCACGACGAATGCGGTGTCTTCGGCATCCTGAACCATCGCGATGCCGCCAACCTTGCGTACCTCGGCCTCTATGCGCTGCAGCACCGCGGCCAGGAGAGTGCCGGCATCGCCTCGACCGACGGGAGCCGCATCATCGTCGAGAAGGAGATGGGGTACGTCGCCGATGTCTTCAACGGAGATCGCCTGAAGAGGTTGCCTGGCGACACCGCGATCGGTCATGTGCGCTATTCGACGGCCGGCGGCTCGATGCTCTGCAACGCACAGCCGATCTTCGCGTCGACGAACAAGGGGCCGATCGCCGTTGCGCACAACGGCAACCTCGTCAACGGTGCTGAACTGCGCGCGCGCCTCGAAGACGAAGGTGCGATCTTCAACTCGATCTCCGACACGGAAGTCATCGTGCACCTCGTGGCACGCTCGAAGGAGAAGGATGTCGAGCGTGCGTTCGTCGAGGCGTTGTCGCATTGCCGTGGCGCCTACTCGATGCTGCTGCTGACACCGGCGAAGATCCTGGCGGCACGCGACCCGCACGGCTTCCGTCCACTCGTCCTCGGCCGACTCGACGACTCGATCACGGTGGCGAGCGAGACCTGCGCATTCGATCTCATCGGCGCGGAAACGATCCGCGAAGTAGGCGCTGGTGAAGTCGTCGTGATCGAGAACGGCGGAGTTCGCAGTGCACATCAGTTCGAGACCACGCGCGAAGCGCGCTGCATCTTCGAGCATGTCTATTTCGCGCGTCCCGATTCCGTGATCTTCGGCAACAACGTGGCCGAAGTCCGCCAGCGCTTCGGTGCACAGCTGGCGAAGGAACATCCGGTCGATGCCGACGTCGTGATTCCGGTTCCCGATTCCGGCGTCTTTGCCGCGCTCGGCTACGCGCGGCAGTCGAACATCCCGTTCCAGTTCGGACTCGTGCGCAATCACTACGTCGGCCGGACTTTCATCGAGCCGGAGCAGGGCATCCGCAACTTCGGCGTGAAGGTGAAGCTCAATCCCGTGCGTGAGCTCGTCGATGGGAAGCGCGTCGTGCTGATCGATGACTCGATCGTGCGCGGCACGACGTCGAAGAAGATCGTCCGCATGCTCAAGCAGTACGGCGCGAAAGAAGTGCACATGCGCATCTCGTCGCCGCCGACGAACGGCCCGTGCTACTACGGCATCGACACGCCGCAACGCCGCGACCTCATCGCGAGCAGCCACTCCGTCGAAGAGATTCGCACGTACATCGAAGCCGACTCCCTCGGCTACCTCTCCGAAGAGGGGCTGCTGGAAGCCGTGCGCAACAACGACGATCCCCGCAATCTCTACTGCACCGCGTGCTTCACCGGGCGCTATCCGGTGAAATGTGCAGGAGAGCTCGACGAGCCGACGAGCCGACAAGCCGGCGAGCCGGGGAACGTTCTCGTCGGCTAGTCGGCGCGCAGCGCCATCCCGATCCCCGCGCCCGCAAGTACCGCAAAAACCGCGGCCACGTAGCGAATTCGCCCGATCAGGAAAAGAAGATCGATAGGGTCGAATGTCGATTCCTCCTCCTCGCGGGGTTCTTTCGTTTCCTGCGGTTTCGAGAGCTGTCGCAAATCGTATGGACGGCGCGCCGGCGGTTCGATCATCTTTTCTGCAGCGCAACTGACCGTCTTGATCGAAGCGGAGGCAGGATCGAAGAACGACAACGTTACCTTCGGCGGTGCGACGCCTTTCCGGTGAACGACGACATCAAAGCGGCGATCGTTCCTTCCGTACGTATATGGCACGACGAAGATCGGATAATCCGCGTTGGGCACGGTCAACGATTCGATGGACGCAACAGTGCCTGTCCCTTTGACGAGCACGAATTCTCGCGGCCATTCAGCGCTTCGATAGAAACCGCCTTCGCGATTCGGCGAACAATCCAACGCGAACGGCCCGACTGGAACGTGCGAGATTCCTGCTGGCAACGCTCGCACAGGGATCTGGAGCGCGTTGGAAAAGCGTGTGATCGAGAACTGATGTTCGGGCTGCGGTTCCCACGAGTTGTCAGGACCTCGTGCGCCGCCATCAAAGCGATATTCAGAAACGGAGATCGTCCCAGCTTGCGAAGGGACAATCGTTATGGAACTGAGATACTCCTTCATCAGCATGAGGCCACCGACGGGAATGGACCGCGGCTCGCCCATTGAATTCGAGGAAGGTTCCCCGCGCAGCTCGACCAAACGATCGGCGTCAGTCATAGAGAACGTGGTATCGGGCCGCTGTTTCCACGGTGTCTCTTCCGGCCGTGACAGGCCATACCAGGTGATCGTCACGTTCTGCCCGACCCAGGCCGTCGCCGGATTCGCCTCGGCCACGACGATCGATGGAGGCCGATTCGCAGCAATGAGTTGTTTGACGAGTGTGTCGGGACTGGCGCTCCACTGGAGCGCGAGCGCCGCCTTGACCTCGAACGCGATGCGGCCCGCGCCGCTGATGTTGCCCGGCGCGCGTAAATCGAGCGCTGATTGCCCTGTCTGAAAGAAGGATCCTTCATACACGTAGATGCTTTGACCTCGCGCCCGCGTGTCATACAGAGGGATGACCGACATGTTCGTCGTCTTGACTTCGAACGAGGTTCGCGGAGCGTTCACTTCATCCGTCTCGATGTAGATCCTGATGCGATCGTTTTCGAAATAGGGAGGCAGGGGATCGACGCGCATACGGGTAGTCGCCTGAATCGATAGCGACATCACGATCACGAAGACGAAGACAGACGCCTGTCTAATCATCAGGCCTCCGAAGGTTCGCCGGCATGACGATGAAGTGCCCACTTCCAAACACGATGTCGGTTTCCGGCCGGCGAATGCCACCACCGACTCCGTCGACATAGTCGGCATTGTCTTCAATCGTGAGCGCCCACTCTTCGAAGCGGCGATCGGCACCTCCACTCGCCAGCCGATAGTCATAACAAACATGCTCGTGGCACGACACCTTGTACCTGAACTTCGTTCCCCAGCCATCCTCCGTCGGCATGGACTTCGTCATGAACGGGCGCAGCGCGATCGCCAGGTCCTCGACCGTCTTCACATCGGGGTATTGATGCTTGCTGGCGGCATACCGTTCCAGAGCTGCACCGATGTTGCGCATATCGACTACGCTCTTCGCAGCGGGCGACGGCAGGAAAACCGCGAACAACGATGCGAACACCGATGGTCCCCAAGTAAGCGCGAATGCAACGACGCCGATTGCTGCGATGATTCGCCAGAATGCAGTTTCGAATGCAACGGCTCGGGCGAAGATCGCAAACGTCCGTGCGCGACGGGCTTCCTCGAAACGATTGGAAGCCTCTCGAAGAAAGAGTGCAGACGCACCGAGTGCAAGACCCGGAAGCCCGAAACCGAGAGCCACCATCCGTGACTGGCGATCCACCGAGATCACGACGAACGCCATCAAGATCAGAAGCGTCGACGCACATCCGCCGATGATGGCGAAGAATCTCATGCTCGTCGCGCACTGGCGGCCCGCTTCGTAGAGCTCATCGGCCGCAACGCCGGGCGGCTGGCGCCGTACGGGTTCCATCATCGAAAGCTCTTAATGGACCCGGCGTGGGTAATGACGGCCGAGATTCCGAGCAGCAGCATGTAGATGACGACGACCGTCGATGCGAAGCGCCAGAAGATCGCCTTGATTCGGAGCGCGATCAGCAACTGCTTCGTCGAACGAGTCTGCACGGCCGCGCGGATGCGCAATCCATAGCGATAGAGCAGAATCGAAGGGATGATGTACAGCGACGAGAATGCAAAGAAGGAGAGCGCCACATCTGCCCAGGCTGCTGGTGAGGAGAGCGCCAGAGTAGTCAATCCCACGAGCACGACTAGAAACGCACCGCTGGCGAGCAGCGTCGCACAGATGAAAATCCAGATGCGCGACGCATTCAATTGCGACCACACGGCGTGCCACTGGGCGTCATCGATCGTTTCAGTAGGCGCGGACGTGCCGGTGCTGGAAGAAACAGTCATACAGGTGATGGCACTATTCTAAGCACGATGACGGCAAAATTGCTGCTGCGGGTGCTTGATGCCACGGCCATTGCCTGCGCCGTGACCGCAGTGGTGATGTTGCTGCAAATCGGCTCGGCGTCGAGCGGCGGAGTCGCCGACTGTCTGCTGCTTGCGCTCGACCTACTTCAGATCGTCGTCGCAACCGCATTCCTCGTCTGGCTACAGGATGCGTACAGCAATCTCCTTCGCTTGCGCGTCTCGATGCGCCACGGCTCGGGTCGCGCCATCGCCATGTTCTTCGTCCCGATTGCCAACGTACTCCTGCCTCCGGTCATCGTTGCCGAGGTATGGAGCGGATCCGCACCGACGGCGAAACTGCGACGAATCCGCCGGATCACGCGGGAGATCGCGACGTGGTGGTTCTTGTACATCATCGCGAGTGCAACGTATGGTTGGGGTCTCTATCTGTTCTCCGACGACCAGCACGAACGTGAAGGAACCACGCTCCTGTCCTTCAGCTGTGCGGCCGGGTTTCTGGCCGCGCGCCTCACGGCGCGGATCGTTCGCGACGTCACCGCGCGACAGCAGCGCCTCGCCTCCATTGGAGTCGTGGAGGCGGACGAACCCGCATCGCAATCTGCGCCAGGATGGCTGGCGTACCTGATGCCCGTCAGCGCTGCGTTTGAAGACGAGCTCGAAGAGCCCGGCGTTCGCGAGCGTTGATCAAGACACCAGCAACGAGTCCCGCAAGACACCCGCCGATGTGCGCTCGGTTGTCGATACCAATCGAGAAGAATCCGGCGATGACAGCGACCCCTGTCCAAAGGAACAATTGCAGTTGCAGCACACGCGCCGCCCGCATCCGCTTCGCACCAATGACGAGAATCAGCGCCGCAACAACTCCAAAGATCGCACCCGACGCGCCGAGCGCATAGCGATCGCCGACGCTCAGCGCACTCGCAAGCGATGCGAGAAACCCTGTACAAAAAAACGTCAGCACGAGAACGCTCGAGCCACACAACGACTCGAGCAATGTTCCAAACTGGAGGAGCGCCCAACTGTTGCCGAGCAGATGAAAAAGTCCGCCATGCAGAAACATTGCGGTCACAAGGCGCCACCATTCGTGATCATCGAAGACCCGCGATGAAATCGCCGCGCGCGACATCAACGCTTCCCCTGAGTCGAGAAGCGCCATGCCCGTCGACGGCCCGAGGTCATACTGAGCGCGTGACTCGGAGAATGCGATGACGACCTGGACGGCATAAACGATCAGCATCGCCGACAGCAACGCCCACGTCGCATAGGATCTCTTTTTCACGCGCTTGCGCGCATTCTAGGACGAGCCGACGTCAGTCGGAGTGCCGATACGCCTCGTCCGCACATGCGCAAAGAGGCCGCGTGCGACGAGAGTCCGCGCTTTTACCGCCGCAGACGATCCTCTTCCCTTCTCCCGTACGTCACACGCTCTTCCGCGTCGCGCACGTCGCTCGTGGATCGAATCGGCTGTTCGACATCGTCGCCGCCGAAGCCGACGAGCTCTTCGAACAGCATGCGGTAGTGCAGCATCGCCTGCCGGAGATCTTCCGTCGATGCTGCGCCGCGGCCATGTGCATCGATCGCAGCGTGTCCCGCGCGATAGTGCTCGATGACGCGCGGATGCTTCACCGAAAGATACTCAGCGTGCTTGTCGAAATCCGCGACGGGATAGCCGCGCGCGTGCATGACATCCGCGATCAGTTCGTCAGCTTCGATCACCGCTGTCGTCGGACGATCGACGAAACGCGCTTCGATCTTCTGCCAGTCTGAGCGATAGCGGTCGCGCTCTGCCGCGAGGAGCGGACGAATCTCGAGCTGCTTCACTTCATCGGCGCGCGCAAGCAACGCCTCTTCGGCAGCAGTCCGGCTGCCAGCATTCGACGCGACGCGATCGTATTCACTGCCAAAGTGCTCACGCAGGCGGGCTGTGCGGTTCTTGCGCACAGCAGACGCGATGAGGCCGGCAACAGCCAGAATCGCGACAGCAGCCAGCGCGATCCAAATCCACTGGGGATAGGCGGACATGGTGGTTCCCTCCGGGGAAGAGAGAGCGCAAGTTAGGTGCCGGAATCAGCCTTCACACGCTCAGCCGCGGCTCCTGCTGCACGCCCAGCGGTCGATCGAGCATCATCTCCGTGAGCACGCTCGCTTCCATCGGGTGGCTGAAGTAGAAGCCCTGCGCTTCGTCGCAATGGCGCCTCTGCAGAAACGCGAACTGATCCTCGGTCTCCACTCCTTCGGCGACGACGCGCAGATGGAGGCTGCGCGCGATGCCGATCACGGCGGAGACGATCGCAGCGTCGCTCTCGTCGCTGGTGATGTCGCGCACGAACGCGCGATCGATCTTCACCGCGCTGATCGGGAAGCGCTTCAGATAGCCGAGCGAGGAATAGCCGGTGCCGAAGTCGTCGATGGAGATGCTGACGCCGAGGGCACGGAGCGCGCGCAGCACTTCGACGGTCACCTCGCCGTTCGACATCGCGGTCGTCTCGGTGATCTCCAGCTCGAGCATGGCGGGATCGATGCCGGTGTCGCTGAGAACCTTGCTGACCATCTGCACGAGATCGTGCTGCTGGAACTGACGCGCGGAAAGATTCACGGCCATGCGAATCGGTTCGAGCCGCTGTTCGCGCCACTCCTTCGCCTGCTTGCACGCGGTGCGCAGCACCCATTCGCCCAGCGGCAGAATGAGTCTGCTCTCCTCGGCAACCGGAATGAAGTCGGAGGGCTCGATGATCGCGCCGCCATCGCGCCAGCGCACGAGCGCTTCCGCGCCGATGACGCGTCCCGTCACGAGATTGACCTGCGGCTGATACAGGAGCATCAGCTCTTCGTCATAGATCGCGCGGCGCAGTCGCGTCTCCATCGACAGCCGTTCGTTCGCGCGCCGCTTCATCTCGTCGGTACAGAGCTGGAAGTTGTTGCGGCCCGATTCCTTGGCGCGATACATCGCGCTGTCCGCATTGCGCAGCAGCGATTCCGGATCGCTTCCGTCATCGGGGAAGAGCGCAATGCCGACGCTCGCCGTCACCTCGATCGGAATTCCGGAGATCGAGAGCGGCGACTGCACGGTCTCCAAAACTTTCTGCGCGATCGCAACCGCGTCGTCCGGACGGTGCAGATCGGACAGCACGAGTGTGAACTCGTCGCCGCCGATGCGCGCGACCGTGTCGATATCGCGGACACATTGCCGCAGGCGGTGGGACATCTCGAGCAGCAGCTCGTCGCCTGCCGTATGTCCGAGCGTGTCGTTGATCGTCTTGAAGTGATCGAGGTCGACGAACATCACCGCGACCGAGCTCTGCGTGCGCCGCGCCCGATGCAGACTCTGGCCGAGGCGGTCCGTGAAGAGCTTGCGGTTGGGAAGCCCGGTGAGAACGTCGTGATACGCGTGGAACTCGATCTGTTCTTCTGCTCTCTTGCGATCGCTGATGTCGACGAGCGTCGCATGAATCTTCGCTTCGCTTCCGTCCCCTACCAGCATGAGGTTCTCGAGCACCCAGGCCGAGGTGCCGTCCTTGCGATGGAGCTCGATCTCGACGCTGTTCAACGCGCGGCAATCCGAAAGGAGAGCAACGATCTCCTCCCGCTCATGACGCCGCGCGAAAAGATCGCCGATGTCCGTTCCGATGAGATCGGGCCGCGCGTAGCCGAGCATCGATGCGAAGGTGAAGTTGCAATCGATGATCTCGCCCGTGAGGCTGCTCACACAAACGCCTGCCGCGTTTTGTTCGAAGAGCAGGCGGTAGCGCAGCTCCGATTCGCGCAGCATTCTCTCAGCGTCGTACCGCGCGGTGATGTCGCGAAAACTCCAGACGCGAATCGCGACGCCTTCCACCGACTTGCCGATCGAATAGCGCTCGAAGCGGCGGCCATCCTTGAACTCCAGCAGGTCGAAGCTCTCCGCTTCGGGCTGCGAGTAGAGCGAGTTCACGATGCGCGCAAACTCATCGGGATGAACGAGTTGCCCCTGCACGTGACGGAGCAGTGCCGAGCGGTCTTCCTGCGTCTCCATCACGCTGCGGGGAACGCGCCACATGTCGAGGAACCGCTGGTTGTATGAAAGGATCTTCGTACCGTCGCCGACGACGAGAATGCCGTCCGCCGTCGACTCGAGTGTCGACTGCAACAGCGTCAGCGCGTGCCGCGTTTCCTTCTCGGCGCGTTTGCGATCGCTGACATCACGGCCGATGACGACCGCTCCCGTCGGTTCATCACCCTGCATCACCGGTGCGACCGTCAGATTCATGTCGATCTTCGAGCCGTCCGCCTTGCGGAAGATCCTCTCTTCGCTCGGCAACGACCAGCGGCGCACGTGCGACGCATCGGCATCGGTCAGCACGAGGATGTGGTCGAGCGGACGACCGACCAGATCCGCGACGTCGTAGCCGAGCAGCCGATGGACGGCTTCGTTGGCAAACTGAATCTTGCCGGTGCGATCACAGACGAAGAGTGCGTCCGCCATCGTGCCGACGATCTCACGCTGTGCGAGCAGCGGCGAGATCGGCACGAGGTCGTATTTCCAGACGATGTGCGCGACGAAGAAGACGTAGCAGAGAATCGGTACGAAACCGAATGGATAGACGCTGATCCCATACTTCGGCAGATAGTCGACGCACCCGAGATACGCGATCCCGAAGCTGATCAGCACGAGCTTGATCCGCGTTCGCTCGATGCCGCGCGACTGCGGGTATTGCCAGAGAAACTCGAGCACGGACGCGATCAGGTATCCGAAGAAGAACGCGAGATAGGGAATGCTGACCGCCACGTTGTAGCGCGGATAAAAACCCCACGAGTAGTGCGTCACCGTCCGCACCAGCTCGTGCGCGATCACGACGATGCCGGAGAAGATCGCACCGAGAATCCAGGCGATGGAAATCTGGAATCGGCGATAGCGCGCGATGTGCAGCATCTCCACCGTGAACTGATAGATCGCTGGCGCCAGGAACGGTACGCCGAAATAGGCGAGGCGCGCCCAGTAGAGCGCATGCGCCGCATCGTTCGATGCGTGCATCAACGTGAAGGCCGCCAGCCAGATCGACGCGAAGATCGTCATCGCGAAGAACGCGGCGCTCACTCGCGATTTTCGGCGCACGAAGACCGCAGCTCCGAAAAAGAGCATCAAAGCCGTCGTGACAGCAGTCGGAATTGCGGACGCATTGAACGCGTACGCACCATCTTGGAGCACCATTTGGATCAGACCCGGAATGATTATTGTGATCTTTCGAGACAGAAATGTCGAATCGCACGCGCGATCAAGTCCGCGTGCGCCGTCAATCCATGATCGCCTTCCGGAATCTCGATGAACGTCGATCCGGCGGCGAGTCCCCGCGTTTCCCATCGCGCCCACGTCTTTTCCACGAGCTCGAACGGCACGCTCTCGTCGTTGCGCCCCATCACGACGGTCACAGGCGCAGAGGGCGGATTCTCATCGATGCGCACCTCGAACATCTGCTCGAAAAACGCGCGATGAATCGGCACCTCCGTACCGCGCGCATGATTGAAGACAAGAATCGGATCGCCGGCGGGCAGCTTCGAGAGCCAGCGATCAGCGATCCCAAGCGCAGGCGCGATGAGCACGAGCGGCGTCGACGGCGTCGCGATCGACAACGCGACGAGCGCGCCCATCGAACTACCCGCGATCGCGTCCGGCTTCGCCGCCAGCTGCTGTTGCGCAACGTCGAGGATGCCGTTCCAATCGAGCCGCTCGAAGGAAGGAATGTTGAGATCGGGCGTGATCAGCTCGACATCCGGCGCGAGCAGCGGCCGCAGCGATGTGATCTTCGAGCTTCCGGGCGAGGATGCGAAGCCGTGAAAGTAAAGAACGCGCTTCATCGCGTCGCTGTGTATTCGGAGAACACACCGAGCTCGATATGGCGCTTCGCTCCTTCGAATCCGGCATCGCGCAATGCGGCGAGAATCGACTCGGGCGGCACGCATGCATCGATCGTGTCCCAGAAGTAGTGCATCAGCTTCGCCGCATCCGCGTTGCCCGTACGAAGACGCGTGAGGAACGGAACGACGCGGCCGAGATAGAAGCGGAGCATCGCGCGGCCGAAGGCGGTGCGCGGCGGCGTGATCTCGAGAATGAGCACCTTGCCGCCGGGCCGAAGCACGCGGCGATACTCCGCGAACGTCGCGCGCAGATCGGCAAAGTGCCGGAGCGCATAGCCGACCGTCAGCAGATCGAACGATGCGTCATCGAACGGCAGCCGCTCCGCCTTCGCCTGCACACGCGTGAAGCTCGCGGCGCGGCGGCCCGCCATCAGCATGCCGATGCTGGGATCGAGCCCGATCACGTTCTTCGTGACGCGCAACGCGGCGCGCGCGACGACGCCGGTGCCGGTCGCGCAATCGAGGAGCTGCGTCTTCGCATGCAGCCCCGCGCGCTCGAGCGCCTGAAACCGATAGCGATTCCCCGAACCGAACGAGAGCATCGAGATGATCGCGTCGTACCACTCCGCGGTCTCATCGAAGATCTGCCGGACGAACTGCTCGCGGCTTTCGGCGTGCGGGTAGTAGTCGGGCAAGGGTGGGTGGGGCGGGAGGATTTCGGTCATCGCGGCGTGGATTGTAACCAGACAGCGGGCAGCAGACAGCCGATATCATCCCCCCATGACACCGGAGGATTGCGTCTCCCTCATCAAGAGCGGCATGAATGTCTTCATCCACGGCGCCGCCGCAACTCCCACCACCCTGCTGGACGCCCTCGTGGCGCGCAAGGATCTCGAGAACGTTCGTCTCTTTCACATGCACCTCGAGGGACGCTGCGCCTTCGCGGAGCCGGAGTGCGCTCCGCAGTTTCGATCGAACTCGCTGTTCACCGGACCCGCGCTGCGCAAGCCCGTCGAGGAAGGGCGCGCGGATTTCACTCCGATCTTTCTTTCCGACATCCCGGCCCTGTTCCAATCGGGCCGCATTCAACTCGATGCGGCGATCCTGCAGCTCTCGCCTCCCGACAAGCATGACTACTGCACGGTCGGCACGTCGGCCGACGCCGCGGTCGCTGCCGCACGATCCGCGAAGATCGTCATCGCGGAGATCAACGAGCAGATGCCGCGCACACACGGCAACACGCTCGTTCGCAAATCGCGTCTCGATGCCTGCACGCAAACGGATCGCCCCTTGCCCTCGCATCCTGCGCGCGAGTCGTCGGACGCCGAAGCGCAGATCGCGGAACACATCGCGCCGCTGGTTCCCGATGGCGCGACGCTGCAGATGGGCATCGGAGCGATCCCCGACGCCGTCCTCGCCCGCCTCTTCGACAAGCACGACCTCGGCGTGCACACGGAGATGTTCTCGGATCGCGTCGTCGATCTCGTGGAGGCCGGGGTCATCACGAATCTGCGCAAGCACGTACACCGCGGCCGCATCACGACCAGCTTCGTTGCCGGATCGCGCAGGCTCTATGACTTCGTCGATGACAATCCGTTCGTCGAGTTCTATCCGGCCGATCACACGAATGACACCGCCGTCATTCGACGCAATGACAACGTCGTCGCAGTGAACTCCGCAATCGAAGTAGATCTGACGGGCCAGGTCGTCGCCGACTCGATCGGGCATCGCATCTACAGCGGCATCGGCGGTCAGATGGATTTCATGCGCGGCGCGGCGCTGTCGAAGGGCGGCGTGCCGGTCATCGCGCTGCCGTCGACGGCAAGCGGCGGAAAGTTCTCGCGCATCGTCAACACGCTCAAGCCGGGATCAGGCGTCGTGACCACACGCGGTCACGTGCATTGGATCGTCACCGAGTATGGTGCGGTAAATCTCTGGGGACGCAGCCTCCGCGAGCGCGCGGAGCTGCTCGTGTCGATCGCGCATCCCGACTTCCGCGGCGAGCTGTTACGAGAAGTGCGTGCGATTCGCCACTTCGATGTTGGCGATCGTTAACCAACTCGCGCACGCGCTCCACGTACTATCCGCGCATGCGGAAACAGCTCTCGCTCCTCGCGATTCTCCTTCTCACCGCCGCCGGCGCCACGGCGCAGTTGACGATGCCACCCGATGGCGACAACGAACGCGCGTCGGTGAGCCAGTCGATCGGGCTCGTCAAGATCACCATTGATTACAACAGTCCGAAGGTCCACAACCCGCACACCGGTGAAGACCGCCGCGGCAAGATCTGGGGCAAGCTCGTCCCCTACGGTCTCGTCGACCTCGGCTTCGGCACGTGCAAAGAGTGTCCTTGGCGCGCCGGTGCGAACGAGAACACGGTCTTCACCGTCTCGCACGATGTGAAGATCGAGGGCAAGACGCTCCCCGCGGGCTCGTACGGACTCCACATGATTCCCGGCGAGAGCGAGTGGACGATCATCTTCTCGAAGAACAATCAATCGTGGGGCAGCTTCTACTACAACCCCGCGGAAGACGCGCTGCGCATCACGGCGAAGCCGGCGAAGAGCGAGTATCACGAGTGGCTCACGTACGAATTTCCGGAGCGCCAGGTCGATCACGCCGTCGTCGCCCTGAAGTGGGAAGAGCTGCAGCTCCCACTGACGATCAGCGTCGACAACATCAATGGTCTCTATCTCGCGCAGATGCGCAGCGAGCTCCGCGGCGCGTCAGGCTTCGACTGGAAGAACTGGCTCGCGGCCGCGCGCTTCGCGCTGAAGAACAAGGATCTGAAGGAAGGACTCGAGTGGGCGAAGGTCGCCGCGAATCCGCGCTTCCCCGGTGAGACGAACTACGACACGCTGACGGTGCTCGCCGATCTGCAGCAGGCGAACGGCCTGGAGGCGGATGCGAAGAAGACGCGCGATGCCGCACTCAATCACCCGACCGCATCAGCAGTCGCGATCCACATGTACGCCCGTCAGCTCCTGAGCGATGGGAAGAAAGAGGAAGCGATGGCGGCCTGGACGCTCAACGCCAGGCGTCACCCGAACGAATGGCCCGTCAACGTCGGCCTCGCCCGCGGCAACTCCGCCCTCGGTCACTACAAGGATGCGCTGAAGTACGCCAGGCTCGCGCTGGCCCAGGCTCCCGACGACGCGAACAAGAACGCGCTGAGCGAGGGGATCAGGAAGCTGGAGGCGGGGAAGGACATGAACCAGTAGGCGCCCCTGTTCGCTCAGAATGAGCTCCGCGCAACTTCTCATTTGAAATTTGAAATTCGAAATTTGAAATTTGAAATTCTCTTCTCGGCGGCTGCTCGGAAATCGAAATTCAAAAGTTCAAATTTCAAATTGCGAATTGTAAATACCTCGGACCACTCGTGGGTCTCCCAGCGCCCCATCGCCCACCTCCGGAATAAACCCGCTCCTCCGCGTGTCGAATATTTCGCATGTCGAAATATTCGACCAAAGAAGAACTAACCCCACAGGCCCAGGAGCTCATGGGCCACCTCGAAAAGCTCGTGCAGCGCTTCCTCCTCACGCAGGATTCGGCCGAGCTGAGCAAGAGTGAGATGGCCATCATGCGTGTCCTCGCCGGACGCGGGCCGTCGACGATGTCCGAGGTGACGTCGGAGCTCGGGATTGCGTGCAGCAGCGCGACCGGCATCGTCGATCGTCTCGTCGATCGCGGTTACGCGGAGCGCGCGCGTCCGGACGACGACCGCCGCACGGTGAAAGTCGCTCTCACGCGGCGCGGGCGCAATGCTCATCAGTCGTGTCAGGACGACCGCCTCAACCTCGGCCGCGGAATGCTCGAGCCGCTCGATGCAAAGGAGCGTGCGCACCTGCTGGCACTGTTCCGGAAGATCACTCAGGACTGATATGCGGGCACCCATCAAACTCTTCGTCTGCAGCATTGCTCTGATCGCCACGACCGCGCGCGCAGAGACCGTTCGCCTCGATATGAAGCAGGCGATGTCGATGGCGATTCAACACTCCGCCAACGCGGAAATCGCACGCAGCGCGGAAGAGCGTGCGAACGTCGCCGCGAGCGAGGCGTTCGCGAACATGCTGCCGCAGGCGGATGCGAAAGCGATCCGTTCGTCGCAGTCGATCAACCTCGCCACGTTCGGCTTCTCACTTCCGGGCCAGCCTCCTGTCCTCGGGCCCTTCAACGTGATCGACGGACAGATCACCGCAGCGACGCAGATCTTCAACCTAGCCGCACTGCGCCACTATCAGGCGTTGCGCGCAGGCTCGAGCGCGACGCACTACGCGGTGCAGCAGACCGAGAACGAGCTCGCCGCGGCCACGGCACGGCTCTATGTACTCGTGCAGCGGGCGAGTGCGCAGGCTTCGTCGCGCGAGGCGGATGTGAAGCTCTTCCAGGAGCTGGCGAAAGTCGCGCAGGATGAATTCAGCGCGGGCACCGGCACGCGGCTCGATGTCGCGCAGGCGAACGTCCAGCTCTCGCGCGCCCGCTCGGCGCTGCTCTCGGCGCAGAACGACCGCCAGTCGGCACAGATCGCGTTGCTGCGTGCGATCGGCGCGAAGCAGTCGGACGGGCTCGTGCTCACCGACGACTTCCTGTCACCGGCACCTCCGGCGACCGAGGCCGCGATCACGACTGCGCGCGAACATCGCCCGGAGCTTCACCAGTTCGAGGAGCAGGAGAAAGCCGCGCAGCTCACGCTGGAAGCTGCACGCGCACGCTTCCTACCGTCGCTCTCGCTCGACTTCCAGGGCGACTACGCCGGCAACAAGACGAACGATCTCCACACGTCGCGGACAATTGCCGCGGTGGCGAGTGTTCCGCTGTATCGCGCAGACATCCGCGCCAACGTCGCTCGTGCGAAGCTCGAACTGCGCGATGCACGCGCACGCCGCGAGAACGCGGAAGAAGAAGTCGAGCAGCAGGTGCGCACCGCGATCCTCTCGCTCGAAAACGCGCAGGCACGCGTCGAAGTCGCATCCGAAAGCGTGAAGGTCGCGGAAGAAGCGCTGCAGATCGCGCGCGATCGCCGCACCGCGGGCTACGGCTCGCCGGTCGAAGTCGATCGCGCCGAGGACACGTACCGTCAGGCTCACGAAGACCAGATCGCGGCACGCGCCGATGCGAGCGCCGCATGGATCGAAGTGCAGCGCGCGACCGGCGCGCTGGCAGGAGCGCAATGACCGCCGCACAACCGAAGCCGGTCAACAAGTGGCTGGTCACGATCTCCGTGACCTTCGGCACGCTGATGGGGGCGATCGACGCATCGATCGTCAACGTCGCAGTGCCGCATCTCTCCGGTGCGCTCGGCGCGACGATCGAGCAGATCACGTGGGTCACCACCGGCTTCGTCATGGCGACCGTGATGGTCATGCCGCTGACGGGATTTCTCGCGCGCATGTTCGGACAGAAGCGCGTCTACCTCGCGTCGCTGCTGCTCTTCGGCGTCGGGTCCGCGCTGTGTGGGATGGCGCACTCGCTGGCAACGCTCGTGATCTTTCGCGTCCTGCAGGGTTTCGGTGCGGGCGCGCTGCAGCCGACCGAGCAGGCGATTCTCCGCCAGACGTTCCCGCCGAAAGAACAAGGCATGGCGATGGCCGTCTTCGGCATGGCCGTCGTCCTCGGTCCCGCCTTCGGTCCGTCGCTCGGCGGCTACATCGTCGACAACTATTCGTGGGAGTGGATCTTCTATATCAACATTCCGGTATGCCTCATCTCGCTGCTCATGGTCACAAAATTCGTGCACGAGCCGGAGGACATCAAGGCGGCAAATCACGCGCTCGCGGAACGGCAGAAGAAGAACATGGACTGGGCCGGCATCGCGCTGCTTTTCTGCGGACTCGGCACGATGCAGTACGTGCTCGAAGAGGGCAATCGCAACGACTGGTTCAACTCGAATCTGATCTCGTCGCTGACGCTGATCTCCGCGGTCGCGATCGCTGCACTCGTGATCCGCGAGCTGTCGGCGCCGATGCCAGCCGCCGATTTCTCGCTGTTCCGCGACGTCATCTTCCTCTCCGGCACCCTCGTCGGCGCGGTGATGTTCGCGATGCTGATGGCGGTGACGTTCCTCCTGCCGCTCTTCATGCAGACGATGCTCGGCTTTTCGGCAACGCAGGCTGGAGTCGCGATGATGCCGCGCTCGCTCGTGATGATCGTCGCGATGCCGATCGTCGGGCGGCTGTACAACGTCGTCTCGCCGCGGGTCATCATCGCGTTCGGCATCCTGCTCTTCGGCTGGTCGGCGTGGCTCATGGGCCACTACACGCTGAACACGACCGCGCAGGGAGTGGTCAATGTGTTGATCATCCAGGGCGTCGCGTTCAGCTGCCTCTTCATCCCGCTGACGACGCTCGCGCTCAGCTCGATCCCGCGCTATCGCCTCGCCGACGCCACAGGCCTCAACTCGCTGCTGCGTCAGGTCGGAGGCTCGATCGGGCTCGCGGTCTTCGCGACGCAGCTCACGCGTTCAGCCTCGATTGCACGCGCGGATCTCACGCATCACGTCGCGCCGGGGAATCCGGCGCTGCCGTACATGAAGATGCCACTGCACATCATCGACCTCATCGTCCGCCGCCAGGCGATGGTGCTGTCATTCGAAAAACTCTTCTACCTCTCGGGAATCTCGTTCCTCTGCGTGCTGCCGCTGGTCTTCCTGCTGCGCGCGCCGAAGACGCACGAGAAAATCGAAGTCCACGTGGAGATGTAATGGCTGACTACGACAAGACACACGCCGCGGCTGCTGAAGCCGAAAACCGCAAACCGGTGCTGAGCACCGATCGCGCCCGCCGCCTCTATCTCATCCTCGGCGGCTCCGTGCTGGCGCTGCTGCTGATCTATGGTCTCTTCGCGCTCATCACGCGCGGACGCCAGTCGACGGACGACGCGCAGGTCGCGGCGGACATCGTTCCGGTCGCACCGCGCATCGCGGGGCAGGTGATCGCGCTGCATGTCGCCGAGAACCAGAGCGTGCATCGCGGCGATCTGATCGCGGAGCTCGATCCGGCGGACGCGCAGGTCAAGCTCGTGCAGGCGCAGAGCGATCTCGATACGGCCAACGCGCAGGCAGTTCAGGCTGATGCGCAGGCGCAGGTCGCCGAGGCCAGTGCGACAGGCGGACTGACCGCGGCGCGCGGCGCGGTGCAGAGCATGCAGCAGAGCGTCGAGACTTCTGCGGCCAACATCAACGAAGCGCGCGCCGGCGTCGCGCGCGCCGAGGCGAATGCGGCGAAGGCGGCGGCGGATTGGAAACGGGCCGAGGAGCTTGGGGCGAAGGGCGATATCTCGCGGGCGCAAGTCGACGCGGCACGCGCCGCGAACGAAGCGGCGCAGGCGGATGTCGCCTCGAATCGTGCGAAGGTGAGCTCCGCGACGAATGCGCATGAAGCAGCGCAGGCGAATGTCGTGCAGGCGCAAGGCAAGCTGCAGCAGAGCGCACCGGTATCGGCGCAAGTCGCGGCCGCCCGCGCCACGGCGACGCTCGCACATGCGAAAGTGAAGACCGCGGAAGCCGCGGTGCAGGCAGCGCAGCTCGCGCTGTCGTACACGAAGATCACGGCGCCGGCAGACGGCATCGCCTCGAGGATCTCCGTTCACGCCGGAGGCCTCGTAGCACCCGGAACGCCGATCGTCCAGCTCGTGCCGCTGCGCACGTACGTCGTCGCGAACTTCAAGGAGACGCAGGTGAAGGCAATGCGCGCAGGAGAGCGGGCGAAGATCAAGATCGACGCGCTCGGCGGCGAAGAATTCGAAGGAAAAGTCGAGAGCATCTCCGGGGGAACCGGCGCGAGCTTCTCGCTGCTGCCTCCCGACAACGCATCGGGCAACTATGTGAAGGTCGTGCAGCGCGTGCCGGTACGGATTTCGTGGAACGGCCCGACCGCCGATCGCATCGCGGCAGGAGCGAGCGCGGAAGTTACGGTGTACACAAAATGAGGGATGAGGGATGAGGGCTGAGGGATGATCGTTCCGTGCTCATCCCTCTAAAAGACGCTCGCAGGAAACTCGTCGGCCACCTCGCCCTCAACCGGCCGTTGCACTCGGTGCGCGAGGTGCTCACGCGCCTTCGCTGCATTCAACTCGATCCGCTCGACATGATCGGCACCAACGCCGATCTCGTCGTCATGGCGCGCGTCGACGGCGTAAAGCGCGGCGACGTCTGGAAGAAGCTCTTTCCGCGGCATGCGTTCGAGCACTTCTTCAAAGAGCGGTGCATCCTTCCCGCATCCTCCTTCGCGCAGTACCGCGCGCAAGGGCATCGCGCGCAGACGCCGTGGTGGCGCCACACCGAGCGCGAAGAGAAAGTGCCAGCGCGCATCGTCGGCGCGGTCTACGACGAGATCAAACAACATGGTCCGGTCACCGCGCGCGAGCTCACCGACCATGGCTCCGTCGTTCCCATCGACTGGGCCGGCTGGAAAGGCACTGCGAAGACGACGACCATGGCGCTGGAGATTCTCTGGACACGATGCGACATCGTCGTCGCCGGCCGCACCGCGAATGGCTCGAAGCTGTACGACATCCCCGAACGAACATTCGCGAAGCTCGGCGATGCGAAGGAGCCATTCGACATCTGGTCGCTGCGCGAGCGTGTGCTCGCCTCGGGACTCTACGCTCCGGGCAAGAAACCGGCGAGACACGCCGATCTCGTCGACGTACAGATCGAAGGCTCTTCGCGGCGCTATCTCGCATCGCGCGAGTTTCTCGAACGCAGGAACATCCGCTTCGATGATCGCGTCCGCATCCTCGGGCCTCTCGATCCTTTGCTCTGGGATCGCAAGCTCGTCTCCCATGTCTTCGCCTTCGACTATGTCTGGGAGGTTTACAAGCCGGAGCACGAGCGGAAGTGGGGCTGGTATGTCTGTCCTCTGCTGCAGCGCGATCGTTTCATCGGCCGCATCGACGCCCGCGTCGAAGACTCGCGTCTCGTCGTCCGCAAATTGTGGCTCGAATCGAAGGATGCCGATCGAACGGCGATCGTCGCGGCGCTCGAGCGTCACGCGGAACTGTGTCACTGCACCGATGTGAAGCTGCCGCGCATGTAGGACAGGCGCCCTCGCCTGTCCAGCGTGCCTGTCCAGCGTGCCTGCCCAACGCGATGGACAGGCGGGGGCGCCTGTCCTACACCATGTGGCGTTAGAATCTTCTGCACACCCATGTCTCCTGAGTCGACTCGCGTGCTGGTTGTCGAAGACAACGTCTTCGATCAGCAGCTCTTGAAGGAGCTGCTCTCTCCCGTGGGCTATCAGATCGAGTTCGCGTACGACGGGGTCGAGGGTCTCGAAAAGCTCGAAGCCGATCCGTTGCGCTACGACATGGTCCTGCTCGACCGCACGATGCCGCGCATGACCGGCCTGCAACTCCTCAGCCGCATGAAGGAGAATCCGCGGCTCCGTACGATTCCGGTGATCCTGCAAACCGCAGCAGCGCAACGCGAAGAGATCATGGAAGGCGTTCGCGCCGGCGCGTACTACTACCTCACGAAGCCGTACGACGTGGAGATGCTGTTGACGATCGTCGACACCGCGGCGCGCGACTTCACCGACTACCGCCATCTGAAGGAACGCCTCGAGCGCGGGATCCGCTGCCTCTCACTGATCCGGGAGGCATCGTTCTCCATCCAGACCGTCGAAGAAGCGCGCGACCTCGGCATGGTGCTCGCGAATGCCTGCCCCGATCCGATGGCGACGGTCATCGGCCTCACCGAAATCCTCGTCAACGCCGTGGAGCATGGAAACCTCGGCATCACGTACGAAGAGAAATCGAAGCTGAATGCCGAGGGGCAGTGGGAGCTCGAGGTGGCGAGAAGGTTGTCGCTGCCGGAAAACGCCGGCAAGTTCGTCGACGTCTCGATGGTGCGCGAGAACGGAACCGTGCAGTTCACCATCCGCGATCAAGGCTGCGGCTTCGACTGGCAGCGCTTCGTCGAGATCGATCCGCAACGCGCCTTCGATAATCACGGCCGCGGCATCGTCATCGCGCGCACACTCTCGTTCGACATGCTCGAGTATCGAGGGTGTGGGAACGAAGTGGTCGCGCAGGTGGCGACGATGCGGTGATAACGATGCACAGGCGAGGGCGCCTGTGCCCCACTGAGTCCGGTGGGGGACAGGCGCCCTCGCCTGTCCTCTTTACGTTTCACGCACTTCTAACGCGCCCATTGACGGCCTCTTGTGGGGCGGTCGCGATAATCAGCATCCGAAATGAGTGTTGCTGAATTTCTGCCGGCCGCCACGACTGGACACGTCACCGTTGGACGCACTTGCGCGGGCCCTCTCGAGTTTCTCCGCGCGATCGTTCACCGCACGAACATGAATGCGAGCATCAAGTTCGAGGTCATGCAGACGATCGAGACTCTGCGCGACTACCTCGATGTGCGCGAACAGCCGGGCCTCGAGTACCTCTTCGCGGCCGCGCTGATGGAAGGATGTTTTGCACCGATGACAAACGCAGAAGGTGTCTACTCCGTCCTCCTCTCGAAGTTCCACGGATTCGACCGGCGCCGGCAGGACATGTCGATCACCGCGACGACTTTCCCGATCGAAGGGCGCGCGGCGCAACTACAGAAGTTCATCCTCCTGCGTCATCAGCGCGTCAATCTCATCCGCGCGTTCCACATCGCGCAGGCTATCGATTGCGACGGCCCCTGGACGAAGAGCGGCGAGAAGGACGATCTCTTCACGATGTTGATGAAGGTGCTGACGGGGTATTCGAAGTAGTCCCCCTCATCCGCCTGCGGCACCTTCTCCCCCGTGGCGAGTGAGAAGGAACTGCTTGAGCAACCGGTACTCCTCTTCGTGCGGTACGAGCGGCGCGACTCCATCGAGCTCCGCAAGAGACACGAGCATCACGTCATCCACTTCCTCGCGCTGAAGCGTAAGGTCGACGAGACTCACCTCCCGCCGCACGACGAAAACCTCGTGCACCTCGTTGTCGAGATACGTCCCCTCGCGTAGAACTCGCTGCTCGCGCGTCGTACCGATGTGAGTCAGCTCCGCGGCAGCAAGGCGCAGTCCGATCTCTTCGAACGTCTCGCGCACGGCCGCTTCGATCGCGCGCTCGCCTGACGAAACATGTCCCGCCGCGGACACATCCCAATAGCCTGGCCAGTTCTCCTTCACGGCAGCACGGTGTTGCAACAGCACGTACAGATCGGGAGTCACGACCCATACGTGCGCCGCAACATGCCAGTCGCCGCGGCGGTGAACCTCCTGCTTGGTTCGACGGCCGCCGCCGATGACATCGATCCACTCCTCCTCGTGCATGCGATAATTCTGACTCTCTTGAGCTTTTCAAACCATTACCTTCGTTGGCTGCTGCTGCCACCGGTCGCCGCTGTTCTGCTGGCATTGCTGTTTCTCGCGCAGGTCGTGCAGTTCACCGGAACGACTGCCGCGATCGTCATCACGTTACTGGCGATCCTCTATGCGGGCGGCTGCGCGTTGATCGTGCTCTTCACCGGCGCGCAGCGAGAATCGGTCGAGAATGCATTGGCGGAGGGGACGGATCTTTCTCAGCCGCTTTCCGATCTGCAGGTTCGAACGACGCGGATCTCGATCGCGCTCTGGACTGCCGGCACACTGATCTTCGCGATCCTCGGAACGATGTTCGTGCTCAAGAGCGCGCTCGGCTTCAGCTACTTTCTCGTCGGCGGACTGATCGCATCGTTCCCAGCGATCGCCTGGGGTTACGCGGCATCGAAGCGAATGTTGATCAGTGCGATCCCGGCTGGTCATGGTGTGCGCTACGACGGACCGCAGCTCTCCGTCGGCACGAAGATCGCGATCGTCTTCGTTGGAACGCTCCTCGTGGCCGCGGCCGCGCTCATCGAGCTGATCTCCTCAAGAGTCTCCGCGACGCTGGAAGAGCTCGCGGTGTCGTCCGCTGCTGAACCCTTCCAGCGATTGAGCGACGCGGCAGAGGCAGCGCCGACGCTCGAAAAAGCGAACGACCTCGCGGCGGTCGCGCTGCCAGAGGGATACGGACTCCATGTGATCAATCATGCGGGAGTGCTGACCAGCCGCGGCGAACCCTTACTGCCCTCCGAGGTTGACGCAGTGCGGCGCATTCGCACGGGAGACAGCACGTCGTTCATCTCTCCGCACGTCTGCCGTTTCGTCGAGCTCAAGAACGGCTCGATCATCGCGCTCTCGATTCCGTGGACTCCCTACAGCCGCATTCCGCAGCAGATCGCGATCTATACGGCGATGATCATCGGGCTCACGCTGCTGATCTTCATGCTCGCGGCGTGGACGCTGGCACGCGACATCGGCGATCCGATCCGCGATCTGCGCGAGCTCGCCGCACAGATGGCGGCCGGCAACTTCGAAGTTGCGAACCGCGTGTTCAGCGACGACGAAGTCGGCAGCCTCGCCGCTTCGCTCAGCGAAACCGGCACGACGCTTCGGCGCGTCATCAGCCGTCTCGGCGGCAGCGGATCGACGATCACCGACGGCGTGCGCGTCATCACCGGCGGCACCGACTCGCTCCTCCAGCGCTCGCGCGAACAGTCCGATGTCATCGAGAACGCCTCGCTCGCCGTGGAGAACGTGCGCGGCGGAATCAGCAGCGTGCTCATGGCCGCCGATGGCGTCACCGATCTCACGCAGGACGCCTCGAGCCGCGCGCTCGAGATGCAGGCATCATCGGAAGAGGTCGCGCGCTCGATGGACTATCTGTTCCAGTCGGTGGAGAAGACTTCGTCATCGACGACGCAGATGAATGCGTCGATGAACGAGATGTCGTCGCGCACCGACGTTCTCGCCGGCGCTGGCGATGAAGTGCTCTCGTTCGTCACGCAGATGGATTCGACGATCGCCGAGCTGCGCTCCAGCGCGATGTCGACGGCAGAGATCTCGCGGCAGGTGCGCGAAGATGCGGAGGCGGGCGGCTCCGCCGTCGGCGCCACGGTCAAAGGCATCACGCAGACCTGGGATCTCACGACGACTACCGCTCGTGTGCTCGACGAACTGCAGGCAAGCGTCGGCTCGATCACGCAGATCCTCAGCGTCATCGAGGAGATCACGAACCGCACGAACCTGCTCGCGCTCAACGCGGCGATCATCGCAGCACAAGCGGGCGAGCACGGTGCCGGATTCACCGTCGTGGCCAATGAGATTCGCGAGCTCGCCGAGCGGACGCGCGGATCGACGAAGGAAATCAGCGAGATCATCAAAGCCGTGCAGAGCGGCTCGCGCCAGGCCGTGACGAAGATGCGCGAAGGTGTGCGCGGCGTCGAAGAGAACATGGAGCTGGCCGACAACGCATCGACGTCGCTGCAGAAGATCGTCGGCAGCGCGTCGCAGTCCTACGAGATGGCAACCAAGATCGCCACGGCACTCGACGAGCAGGCCAGGGCATCGAGGCACCTGCATCAGGTGACCTCGCGCATGTCGGATCACATCGCGGAGATCAACAGAGCCACGCGCGAACAAGCGCGCGGTACGCAGTTGATGGCGCAGGAATCAGAGCGCGTCCGCGAGATCGCTGCGCAGGTACGTAAGGCTACCGACGAACAGTCGCAGGCCGGCCGCGGCATCACGACGGCCATGGAGAAGATCTCCGAGGACTCGCGCACGATGCGTGACATGCTGGAGAAGCAACTGAACGAAACCGATCGGATTGCCGACGCCTCGCGCCAGATGCTCGACATCGCGCAGGAAAACGACGCGATCGCCCGCGAGTTCAACAAGACCGTGCAGAACCTCGTGCAGAGCGGGAAAGACTTCGAGAGCGAGGTCGGGAAGTTCAAGCTGTGATGATGGGACCTCGCACAGGCGAGGGCGCCTGTGCCCCACTCCTGTGTCCCACTGGACGGTCCGACGGGGGACAGGCGCTCTCGCCTGTCCGTTCCAACCTACGCGTTGACCGCCTTCTTCACATGCTTAACGAAGTTCTGGATATTCTCCCTGGAATCCTCGGCGAATTCCTTCACATCTTTCTGCAGCTTCTTTCCGGGCTTCGGAGCATAGAGCAGCGCCACCGCGGCGCCGACGAGTGCGCCTGCAACGAAAAATGAGCTGAAGATCGGCAAGTAGTTTTTCTTTTTCTGGAAGAGCATGGACATACCTCCTTCGTGAGATTAGAGGCGCTGTTGCAACGGCGAGGCCATGACGGCGGTCACATGCGCTACGTGCGCGATGACGATGCGCAGACCCACAGCGAGTCGCCCTGTTCGATCCGAAACTCAGCCGGCAAGCGATGAATGGTCTCGCTGTCGCGCTCGATCGCCAGCACCGATCCGTCGCGTGAACGAAGGTCGAGCTCGCCGATCGTCTGTCCCACATACGCATCGCCCGCCAGCCGGACCGCACGCCGGTGCTCATCGCGCGGCCTCTTGGCCTGGCCGAGGAGACGGGCGGAGAGCATCTCGCCGCTGATGTCGGAGATGGAGAGCGCGTAGTCGGCACCGGCGCGGTGAATGTTCTCCACGTTGCGCGCATGGTTCACCCGCGCGATGACCGCCACATCGGGAACGGCATCGCGTGCAATCACGGTGGCGAAGAGCGTCGCGTCATCGCTGTTGAGCGCGAGAATCACCGCGCGCGAATCGGAGAGTCCCGCGCGCTCGAGCACCCACGGGTCGAGCACGTCGCCGACGAAGACGTCCGGACCCTCGACGCGGTCGATCACACGCACTTCCTCCCCCGCGTCAGTCAGCAGCTGATGCACCTTGCGCCCGACTTCGCCGAAGCCGGCCATCAGGAACGGACCCGTATTTCTCAGATACGCGCCGCCGATCAGTTTCGCCGCACGCTCCAACGCATCCGCATCGCCCGCGATCTCGAGCACTGATCCCGGCTCGATTCGCGTGCTTGCGAGACAGTTCGACTGGAGATGACTCCGGCTCCAGACGCCGACGACGACCGCGCCGCTTTCCGCACCGATGCGCGACTCGCCGAGTGTCTTCCCTGCGATCGGACTGGATCCCAGAACGCGAATTTCGCGGCGCAGGATGCCGCTGATCGCGTCGATGCCGGGAACGCGCGGGCTGATGAGATCACTGGCATGCGCTGCGAGCGCGGCAGCGACGATGTGCCGCGGCGTGTAGGCCGCGGTCGCACCGGCAAGCTCCATCGCGCGGCGATGATTCGGATCTTCGACGAACGAGTAGACCTCTTTCGTGAATCCGCTCTGTCGCGCGCGAAGCACGAGCGCGGCATTCTCTTCGTCGCGGCCGTTCGCCACGATCGCCCGCGCCGCATGCGCGCGACACGCCTCGAGCACGTCCTCGTCCATGCGCGTGAAGACCGCGCGCATGCCGCGCTCCATGACGGTGCGCGCTGACGTCTCGTCCGTATCGACGACAACGGTCGGAATGTTTGCCGTGGCCAGCCGCTGCAGCAGCGTCTCGACGGCCGGCCCGAAGCGATAGACGATCACGTGATCGGTGAGCTTCCGATCGGCTTCGCGCGGTACGCGCTGCTCGAAGCGCTCGGCGAGATACGGAAGGATGAAGCCGGCGAGGATCAGCGGAATGAGGATCATGCCGACGATCTGCACGCCGATCACGAGGATCACCATCGCGGGATGCGACCAGCGATTGTCGGCGCCATAACCCGTCGTGCTCAGCGTTTCCGTCGCCCACTCGAAGCTCTGCAGAAAGGTGCGCGGCTTGTGCTCGAGCGTCCCCATCCCGACGTCGTAAAGAAACGCAACGCCGAAGAGAAACGCGATCAACGCTGCAACGAGCAGTGCCAGACGGCGGCGGCGCATGATGCAGTTTCACCCCGAGCATAGCGAGGGGTCAACGACGGCGCCGGCAAAGTAGTGCCACGAGCACTCCCAGTTGCATTCGCCTCGCGGTGCCGTCGATGATGCCTCGACTTCGCTCGGCATGAAAGAAACCAAACTGATCTGCACCGTCCGCGATTGCCGCACACCGCTCGCTCTCGAATCGCGCCGCGCAGTGTGCGAGCGCGGTCACTCGTTCGACATCGCGCGCAGCGGGTACCTCAATCTGCTGCAGCCGCAGGACCGCCGCGCGAAGGTCCCGGGCGACTCACCGGAGGCTGTTGCCGCACGCCGCCGCTTTCTCGATCGAGGCTTCGCGAAGCCATTGCTCGATGCGATCCTCGCCTTCGCAGCGCCGATCGAAAGCCCCATCCTCGATGCCGGCTGCGGCGAGGGTTATCACCTCGGCGCCATCGCTGCTGACGAACGATACGGCCTCGACATCTCCACCGCTGCGATCGACGCCGCGGCGAAGCGATATCCCGGCTGCCAGTGGATCGTTGCCAATGCCGATCGGTTCCTTCCCTTCGCCGACGGCACGCTCCGCATGGTCCTGTCGATTACGGCGCGACTGAACCCGGAGGAGTTCCGGCGAGTGCTCGCCGATGACGGCCGGCTGCTCATCGCGATTCCCGGAGACGATGATCTCGTCGAGCTGCGCGGCATGACACGCGATCGGGTGCAGCGAACGGTTGAGATGTTCGCGCCGCATTTCACACTCATGAAGCACGAGCATGTGCGGCACGTCGTCGAGCTCGACGACGCGGCGGTGGCCGACCTGCTCAAGTCGACGTACCGGCGCGTGAAGCCACGCGCCGGCTCCGTGACGATGAGCAGAGATCTTCTGCTCTTTACTTCTTCTTCTCGAACAGGTGTTTGTACTGACCGTAGCCCTCAGCCTCCAGCTTGTCCGCCGGGATGAAGCGGAGTGACGCGGAGTTCATGCAATAGCGCTGGCCGGTCGGCAGCGGGCCGTCGTCGAAGACGTGGCCGAGGTGCGAGTCGGCGTGCTTGGAACGGACTTCGGTGCGGACCATGAAGAGACGCCGATCGCTCTTCGTCACGACGTTCGCCGCCTCGAGCGGCTTCGTGAAGCTGGGCCAGCCGGTGCCGCTGTCGTACTTGTCGAGCGAGCTGAAAAGCACTTCGCCGGAGACGACGTCGACGTAGATGCCCGGCGCGTGATTGTTCCAGTACTCATTGCGGAACGGCGGCTCGGTCGCCTCGTTCTGCGTGACCTCGTACTGAAGCGGCGTGAGGCGCTTCTTCAGCTCCTCCGCATTGGGACGGGATCCGTTGCTCATCGATCCTCCTTTGGGTGCCTGAGCAAAACAGCAAACCACGAACGCCAGGATGGCGAACGCGGCGGTGGCGGCGATCAGAAGCTTGTTCTTCATGGCCTATGAAACCTCCAGCGGGATTGCGAATAGTCCGCAGAATGCGGGGCAAAGATCACGGGAAGATCACGAAAGAGTACTGAGTGCTGAGTTCTGAGTTCTGAGCTTGCATACAACATTTCTCCTGGCCATTCGTAATCATCAATGATGACCTCGGCCCGCGTTCTCGCGCTCCCCACCACCGCGCTCTGGTTCTCACTTTTCGTTTATGCCGGGCGACCGCTTCTCACGGCGGCGCATTTTGCGGGCATCACGCCTGCGGCTGCCTGGAGCGGGCTCGTATTTCTCTCATTGCTTCCCATGCTGCCGCTCGTGCGGCGTACACGGGCCAGCCATTGGATCGGCTATCTCACGCTCGGCGTCTTCTCCGCGTTGCTCGTCTCCGTTCTTTTCAGCGACGTCCTTCGGCTCGCGTGGTGGATTGCGCGCGCCTCGCTCGACCTGCGCACACTCACTTACGCGTCGCTCGGTGCCGCCGGATTCATGACGATCGCGGGACTGCTGCAGGCTCGCTGTCCCGCCGTAAAGCGCATGCGCGTTGCGATCGACGATCTGCCATCGCATCTCGAGGGTTACACGATCGCGCAGTGGAGCGACGTGCACATCGGCCCGACGATTCAGCGGCGTTTTCTCGACGACCTCGTGACGCGCACGAACGCGCTCGGGGCCGATGCCATCGCGATCACCGGCGATCTCGTCGACGGACCGCTCGCGGATCTCGAGCCACACATCGCACCGCTTCGCGATCTTCGCGCGCGCGATGGCGTCTGGTATGTCACCGGTAATCACGAGTACTACTGGCGCGCAAGCGAATGGATTCCGGCGCTCGAGCGGCATGGCCTCACGTTCCTCGAGAATCGCCACGAAGTCGTACGCCCGGGACTCGTGATCGCGGGGGTCACCGATCCTGCATCTCACAAGCAGGATCCGCAGGCAGCACTTGCCGGCGTGCCGCGCGATGCGGTTACGATCCTTCTCTCGCATCGTCCGCAGACCGCGGAGATAGCGAGCCAGCTCGGAGTCGCGCTCCAACTGTCGGGCCATACGCATGGCGGACAGTTCTTCCCGTTCAACCTGCTCATTCATGCTTTCCAGCCTGTGGTTGCAGGGCTGCACCGCGTCGGCCGCATGTGGCTCTACGTGAGCCGCGGAACGGGATACTGGGGACCACCATCGCGACTTGGAGTGCAGGGCGAGATCACACTGATCGAACTGACGCGAGCGCTCGCCTAGAATTGCGCGACATGCGCCGCCTGCTGCCGCTCCTCTTCCTGTTCGCCGCATTCGCTTCAGCCCAGACGGTGGAGTTGCCGATCCAGGCGGAGAGCGGAACGCTCATCAAGTCGCTGGTCGAAGAGTCGCGCATGGAGGAACTGCGCTGGCCCGACTTCAACGACTATCGCCGTCATCTGCGCAATCTCTACTCGCCCATCGGCTACGCACTGCTCTGGACGAAAGACGGGCAGCCGACGCCGCAGACGCTCGCGCTCATCGCACTCTTCGAAAAGGCGGACGACAAGGGCATCAACAGCGTCGACTACGACGGCACGCGCTGGCGTGGGCGGCTCACCGTGTTTCCGACGCATGATCAGACGACGCTGGGCCGCTTCGACCTGGCGGTCAGCATCACGCTGATGCGCTACATCTCCGATCTGCACATCGGCCGGATCAATCCGCGCAATGTGCGCTTCGCTCTCGATATTGAAACGAAGAAGTACTACCTGCCGAGACTACTGACGGACATCGCGGTGGCGCCAGATCCGAACGCCATCCTCGCAACCGTCGAGCCGCCGTACTCAGATTACAAGCGGCTGCTGGCCGCACTCGCGAACTATCGACGGATGGCGGCCGAGGCGAAGAACGAGCCGCGCCTGCCGGTCGCGAAGGTGAAGCCGGGCGACGCGTACGAAGCGATCGCGCGATTGGCGAAAGTGCTGCATCGCACGGGCGATCTCCCGCCGACGGTGCAACCGCGGAACCTCGCGACGTACGACGAGCCGCTCGTCACTGCGGTGAAGCACTTCCAACTGCGACACAATCTCGAGCCCGACGGAATCCTCAGCGATCGCACATTCGGCGCGCTGAACGTGCCGCTGACGCGCCGCGTGCGCCAGATTCAGCTTGCACTCGAGCGCTGGCGCTGGGCACCGAGCGAGTTCGCGTATCCGCCGATCGTCGTCAACATCCCCGAGTTCCGGCTCAATGGATGGAGCGATACGATCGGCCAGACAGGCCTCACAATGCGTGTCGTCGTCGGGCAGACCGTGTCGCATCAAACTCCGGTCTTCGCCGGCGACATGCAGTACGTCGTGTTCCGCCCGTACTGGAACGTCCCGCCCACGATTCAAGGCGCGGAGCTCCTGCCGAAAATCGCAAAGGACCCCGGCTATCTCGCGCGCAACAATTACGAGCTCGTCGACGAGGAGGGAAACACCGCGGGGACGAAAGCCGGCAAAGACGTTCTATCGAAATTGCGCAGCGGCGACATGCGCGTCCGCCAGAAGCCGGGACCGTCGAACGCACTCGGGCTCGTGAAGTTCGTCTTCCCGAATCAGAACAACATCTACCTGCACTCGACGCCGTCGCAGGAGCTCTTCTCACGCACGCGCCGCGACTTCAGCCACGGCTGCATCCGCGTCGAAGAGCCGGCGAAGCTCGCCGCGTGGGCACTGCGCGAACAACCGGAGTGGACGCCCGATCGCATCAAGAACGCGATGCAGACCGGCGACTCGACGAGCGTCCCCGTGAAAACGCCGATCCCGATCATGATCATCTACACGACTGCCGTCGCACACGAGAATGGGATGGTGTTCTTCTACGATGACATCTACGGACATGACGCGACGCTGGAGAATGCGCTGGCCCAGGGGTATCCGTATCCGATCTAGTGTGGCGTCTTCAATTCGAGGCGAGGAGCCCTCGCTTCGAACCACTTCACCGCTCTACCTCGCGCGGAACGCACGAAGGCTGCTGACGCTCGCTGGCTGCGCGGGATTCCCGCGATAGATCCGTTCCGGCTCCGTATTCCGCAGAATCACCGACCCAGCTCCGATGACGCAGTCGCGGCCTACCACGACGTTATCGCCGATCGTGGCGTTCACGCCGATGAATGAGTTCTCTCCAATCGTGCAGTACCCGGAGACGACGACGTGCGATGTGAGATAGACGTTCCGTTCGATGACCGAGCGGTGCCCGATATGGTTTCCGCTCCACAACACGACGTTGTCCGCAATGCGAGCGTGGAATTGGACGACATTGTTCTCGAAGATGAACACGTTCTCGCCGAGCGTGACGTTGTGCCAGACGAAGGCGCGCGAGCTGACGTAGGTCGCGCAGCGGTAGCCGAAGGCCTTGACGCGCTGGAAAAGTTCCATTCGCACACGATTGAGTCGCCTATAGGTCACAGCGACGAAGACGTCGTGATCTGCCGGCGGATACATCGCCGGGAGCGAATCGAGCTCGATGAGTGGAAGGTCGCAGAGCGTCTCCGCGTGCCGAAAGGCGGGATCGATGGCGAAGGCGACCACGTCGTACGCGGAGTCGAGCCTGAAGTAATCGCAGGCGATCTCTGCGAACTCACCCGCGCCGACGATCACCAGCTTCCGCTTCTCGGTCATGACTGCTTCCGGATCAGCTCGCGCAACTCTCCGACATTGCGGCAGCGCATCAGCGCTTCGAGCGGTACGGTCGTGCCGAAGGTGTCATCGATCGCCGCGATCAGATCGAGGACCTCGACCGAATCCCATTCGGCCGGAGCGATCTCGGTGCCATCGTCCATGTCCTGCGGCCGGAGGTGTGTCAGTTCTGCGAGTTTCGAGGTGAATTGGTCGTTCATCAATTTGCCGGCGGTCAGAGGGGGCGCATCATCGCCGCGGCCCAGGAGTACCCGACACCGAATCCCACCAGTGCCACTCGCGAACCGGAGCGCAAGTGCCCCTCTTCCTTTGCTTTCTGTAATGTAATCGGTATCGTCGAAGAGACGACATTGCCGCAATACTCCATCTGGAGCGGGAATCGTTCGGGGGGGATGCCCAGCTTGGTTCTGAGCTTCTCGAGCATGAACCGGTTGGCCTGGTGGAAAACCCAGAGATCGACGTCCTCCCGTTTCAACGCGGACTTCTCGAGAATGGCGTCGACGGTTCGCGGAACGATCTTCAGAGTGAAATTGAAGATCTCGGGACCGTTCATGAAGAGGTCTCGCTCCGAGCGCCAATTGCCGCTCTTGTCCTCATACTCCTCGATGGCCGCGTCGCCCCGCCGCCGCAACCCACCTGCGGGGACGATCAGGTTCGCTGCACCACGGCCATCGGTTCCAAAGACGAACGGACCGAGATGTTCCGCTCCTTCGGCCTCCACTCCACCGACGAGCGTCGCCGCAGCTCCGTCGCCGAACAGCGTTCGTACGCTGCGATCCCGCCGGTTGATGAATTTCGAATAGGTGTCGGCCGTAATGAGCAGGACTCTCTGCGCACTCCCCGACTCGATGAGCCCCTTCGCCAATGAGAGACCGTAGACGAAACCGGAACAACCCTGGTTGATATCGATCGCGCCACAGTCCATCGCGAGCCCGAGCTTCTCCTGCACCAGGCACGCTGTCGTCGGGAGAAACCAGTCCGGCGACTGAGTACAGAGGATCAGATAATCGATCTGCTCGGGAGAACAAACTCCCGTTTCAAAGAGCCGGCGAGCAGCCGCAACAGCGAGATCCGATGCACACTCGTCTGGAGCCGCGATTCTTCGCTCGGTCGACGGAAAGAACGGCGCGAGCGCGGGCGGATAGAGTTGCGACCTGGGCCTCGCGTCGTAGTAACCGATCGACTCGATGCTGAGCATCGCGCGCACGACTTCATGCCGCTCGTGGCAGCGCTTCGCATACTGATAGCTGCCCATCGTCCCCTGCTTGAAATTCGGCGGCTCCTCCGCCGCGAAGAAGACGAATCGCAGCGAGCACCTCGGCTTCTCATGCACGAGACGCCGCGCCATCGCCAGCGTTCCCGCAACGCCGCTCGCGTTGTCGTCCGCACCCGGCGCCTCATCGACGGAGTCGTAATGCGCGCCGATGATCACGAGCTCATTCGACGACCCCTTCACTTCGACGTCGATGTTGTCACCTTCGGACGTGTGCTGTCGCTGCGGTGCATAACCCGCGGCGCGAAGCTCGCGTTCGATGTAATCCGCAGCCGGCGCGAGCGATTGAGGGACGGTACGCGGCCCATTCGCGGTGATGGCGGTCACGTCGCGGCGCAGTTCCTCCGCGAGCGCGCGTTGCTCGGCACTTTGCGAAGGCAGCGCGCCACGCCACGCGCTGCCAGGCATCGAGAGCATGGTCCGCCACGCCACCGCGGCGAGAACCAGCATGACGAGTATGACGGCGAACGCGATTTTCAATCGCGATCAGTGTAGCGGTTCACTCATTCCCGAGTCGCAACGGCCATCAATCCGAGCCCGACGGCGATCGCCGCTGCACCCGCCGTCAGCAGCCCTTTGTTCTTCGCGGCATTCCGCTCTGCTCTCCGCTTCTTCCGATAGAAACCTTCGTCGAGCTCTTTCAACGTCGCCTTCACCGTTCGCGTATCGAGCACCTTGCCGACGACCCACACCGCGATCGTCGGAATCATTCGCTTGATCAATGCGTGGCTTCGAGCCTTCATCATTCCCCTCCTCATTGCGCGGCCGCCGTGAAACCGATCTCACTCCAGGAATCACCCGTGATGTTGTCGACCGACGAGCCATACGCCGTCCAGAGATTCGTGCGAGTCGCGGCCGCCGTCGTGTTCTGCACGGCCACCTGCAGATTGGACAACGGGCTCCCGACGAGCGAGACCTGCGACATCGACAACGGAGGCACGGTCACGACGAGCACTTCCGCCGTGGCATTGCTGCCGGAGGCGATGATCTGCAACGTCTGCTCATTGACGAGGTCGAGGTTGATCACCCCCACATTGAGCCGATAGCGATCGTCTCGCTTCAATCCGATGAGCGAAAGGCTCGTGCTGTTCAGCCCGGCCGTTGGAATCGTCGGGAACGTCTGCGAGACCGTTCCACTCGAGAGTCCAGGCTGATTCGACCAGATGCGTGAAGTCGCGAACAACTTCGCCGTCGAATCCGGCGTCCCATCTGCGTTGATGCCGGTGATGAGAATCGAGCCGAGGCCGGATTGCTGAAGGATCGTCGTGACGAAGTCTTCCGAGGACATGCCGGTCAATGCGTTGAGAGTCACGTCGCGGGCAGGAACGGAGACGCCTGAGCTCCCCTGCGGCAACCAGCGGAATCGCACCATCTGACTGTGTGATGCGTAATTGATGAGCGTGATGTCGCTGCGGAAGAAGGTGCCATTTGCACCCTGCACCGAGCCTGCAGCAGGAATGACAATCTGAGACGCGCTGCCGAGCGGCGCGATGAGATTCTGCACTTCGATCTCGGCGGCGAAGAGAGGAACGGAGAGGGAGAGCAGTACGACGACCGGGAGTAATTTCTTCATGACACTGCTCTCTATGCGAATCGTGTACACAATCAGAGGTCGCGCGGGCGCGCGGGTGCGCGGGCTCGGCGGCGTGGAGATCGCGTAGGATGCTCGGGCTCGGCATGGTGAGGATCGAGCTCCCTACTCCACTGCGCGCCCGCGTGTCCCCGAGCCCGCGCACCTCGCCTTACTCCACTGCGAGCCCGCGTATCCCCGAGCCCGCGTGCCCACGTCTGCCTCCGAAACCAAACAACGGCACTCCCGACAGCAGCGTGAACAGCGCGACGCTGCCGAGAATCACGAACATGCGCGTGACGGGCGCCCCTGTCGCGGCGCGTTCCTGCGCGATCATCATCGCTGTGCGCAGCCACTCCACCGCCGCGACGGCCAGCAGCACCTGAATCCCGCTCGTCACCACGCGATTGCGCAGCAGGAGCAACAGCGGCGCGGCGACGCAGAGCAGCATCACGATCACATTGCCGCTGCGGAGAAAGTGCGCGCCGATCAGCAGCGTGCTGAGGATGAGCGGGAGAATCCGAAGTACCTTCATGCGTCCATCATCGGCTCGTGCGACGTAATGGCGTATGACGGATGTCATCGCTTCGTCACATCACCGATCACACGCCGCGATGCGTGGTCCTCGGGCCCGGTATACTTTTGGCCGGCCCGGAAGAGACGACTGCGGAAGGAGTTGCGATGCAGAAACGAGATCCGGTTTCCCTCCCATGTCGCGGCAAGCGACTTGCAGCCCCTACCGTTCCGGCGCTCATCCATCAATCGCATTCGAGGTAATCGATGACTAAACGTCTTGCTCTGCTCGGTGCTCTTCTCTCCATCTTTTTCGTCTTCCCCGCACACGCGCAGTACTTCGGCCGAAACAAAGTGCAGTGGGAGAACTTCAAGTTCAAGACGCTGCAGACGCCTCACTTCGACATCTACTACTACGATCAGGAAGCGGATGTCGTGAACGACGTCGGCCGCATGGCGGAACGCTGGTACGACCGCCTCTCGCGCACGTTCAATCACACGTTCAACCGCAAGCCGATCGTCCTCTACGCAAACAGCGCGGACTTCCAGCAGACGACCACGACCGGCGGTTTGATTGGCGAAGGGACGGGCGGTTTCACCGACGAGTTCATGAACCGCGTCGTCCTGCCTCTCACCGGCAACTACGCGGACAACGATCACGTCCTCGGCCACGAGCTGGTACACGTCTTCCAATACGACATCGCGGCTACGCAGATCACGAATCGGCGCCGCTTCTCGCTCGAGCAACTCCCGCTGTGGCTCGTCGAAGGGATGGCGGAGTATTTCTCGAAGGGCCGCGTCGATCCACTCACCGCGATGTGGATCCGCGATGCGACGATCCACGACCGCCTTCCGAACCTCCGCAAGCTGAGCGATCCGCGCTACTTCCCCTATCGCTACGGCGAGGCGTTGCTCGCCTACATCGGCGGACGCTTCGGTGACGAAGCGGTCATCCGCTATTTCCTCGCCGCGGGACAGGTCGGCATCGATGCCGCGTTCGAGCATGCGACCGGCATCTCATCGAAGCAACTGTTCGCAGACTGGCAGGCCTCGTCGCACGAGCTCTACGATCCGGTCGTCAACGAGCGTCCCAAACTTCTCGGCACTCCGATCCTCGGAACGAAGAGAACGAAGGGCGAGCTCAATGTCGGCCCGGCGTTGAGCCCGGACGGCCGCTACATCGCCTTCCTCTCCACGCGCGACATCTTCGATATCGATCTCTTCCTCGCCGACGCGAAAACGGGACGCATCATTCGCAAGCTCGTCTCCGCCGACCGCGATCCGCACATGGACGCGCTGCGCTTCATCGACAGCGCGGGCAGTTGGTCGCCCGATTCGAACAAGCTCGCATTCGTCGTCTTCGAGAAAGGCAACAACTATCTCGCGATCGTCGACGCGAGCTCGGGGCGCATCGAGCACATCCGGATTCCGGGCATCGACGCGCTCACGGCACCTGCGTGGTCGCCGGACGGTCACACGATCGCGTTCTCCGGCCAGGCCACCGGTGTGACCGATCTTTACCTCTACGATCTCAACACGAAGGGCGTGCGCCAGCTGACGAATGATCGCTTCGCGGACTTGCAGCCCGCATGGTCGGCCGATGGCAAGACGCTCGCGTTCATGACCGATCGCGGCAGCAACACGAATCTCGCGGAGCTGCGCTTCAGCGACTTCGGCATCTCGACGATCGACGTCGCGACGGCGCGCGTCACGAATCTGCCGCTGTTCGAGCATGCAAAGCACATCGATCCGCAATACGCACCGGACGGCTCGCTCTACTTCGTCGCGAATCCAGAAGGTGTGCCGGATGTGTATCGGTACACCGAAGCGACGAACAAGATCGAGCGAGTCACACACGTGCAGACCGGCGTCTCCGGCATCACGGAGACCTCACCCGCGCTCTCCGTTGCTCTCGGCACAGGCGATCTCGCGTTCTCGCTGTATGAAGAGGACGTTTACAACATCTACACGATGCCGCCGTCGCCGGGCGGAATCGCGGTGGCGAGGAACGCAGTCTCCGAGATGGCGCGCGGCGCGGTGCTGCCGCCGTTCCGCGCGACAGGATCGGAGATCACTTCCTACTTGATGAATCCAATCGCGGGACTGCCGCCGGATTCGACGACGTATCGCACGCGTCCCTACAACTCTTCGCTGCACCTCGCGTACCTCGGACCTCCATCGGTCGGTGTCGCGGCCGATCAGTATGGATACGGCGTTGGCGGCAGCGTTGCCGCCGAGTTCACCGACATCCTCGGACGCCACGACGTCGGCGTCTCGATTCAGAGCGGCGGCTACGGCACCGGCGGCGGCAGCTTCGCCGACCAGATCGGAGGCGAGGCCTACTACCTGAATCAAACGCATCGCTTCAACTGGGGCGCGGATGTCGTCCACCTTCCCTACGTCAGCATCTATCCGGCGCAGGGACAGACCACCATCACCATCAATGGACAACCCGTCGTCGCGGATGTCCTGCAGCAGATTCGCGAGATTCAAACGATCAACGATGTGTCGGGAGTCGCGCAGTATCCGTTCTCGTCGACGCAGCGCGTCGAGGTCACGGCGGGGGTACAGCGCTACAGCTACAAGGCGGACGTCGAGACGCTGCTCATCGTCGGCAATCAGGTGATCAGCGACGAGCTCTCGAAGTTGCCCGGCGCGTTCGCCGTGACGACGCGCAAAGTCGGCGCAGCGTATGTCGGCGACACGTCGGTGTTCGGCTTCATCTCGCCGGTGCGCGGCAGCCGCTATCGCTACGAGGTCGACTCGCTGACGGGCGACCTGAAGTTCACGACGGCGCTCGCCGACTATCGCAAGTATTTCTTCATGCGACCGATCACGTTCGCCGTGCGCGGCCTGCACTACGGCCGCTACGGACACGACGCGGAGAGCGGTGTCCTGACGCCGTTGTACGTCGGTGAGCCGGGACTCGTGCGCGGCTACGATCCGTATTCGATCGGGCCGGATGAGTGCACGAATAAGACGTCGGCGGATCCATGTCCGGTGTTGAGCCGGCTCATCGGCTCACGCATCGCAGTCGCCAGCGCGGAGGTGCGCTTTCCGCTCCTCGGCACAAAGGAGTACGGACTGTTCAGCACGTCGTTCCTCCCGACGGAGTTCGCCGCGTTCGTCGATGCGGGCGAAGCGTGGCACAGCGGCCAGCATCCGAAGTTCGGCTTCAAGACGAACACGACAGAGCTCGAGCCGGTGTACAGCGTCGGCGCGAGCCTGCGCATGTTGCTCGCGTACATCCCGCTCGAGTTCTACGCCGCGAAGCCGTTCCAGCGGCCGGGGCAGGGGATCGTGTATGGGTTCAACATCATTCCGGGGTGGTAAACCGCAACTGATGATGCAGTGATCGGGCGAAACGCCCGATCACTGCGGGCGGGACGGCCGCGCTCCTTCCGCCGCCTTCAGTCCCTGCGACGCGAGCTCCGACAACGAACGCACGTGGGCTGAGATCAACTCCTGCACGCGCAACCACGCCAGCGTCTCTTCCTCGAGCCGCGACGCATCGCGAACGACCACGCTCGATGCCGGCACCAACGCGTTGTCGTGGAGCAGCGATCGAAGCCGTCCGAAGTCGGCGCTCATCGGACTGCGGCGCGCCGCTTCGAGCTCCCTCGACATCTTGATGATGGCCTGCTCCACGAAAAAGTCGGGACAGATGCGCTTCGCCTCTTCGACTTCCTCGAATGCCTTCTGAATCGCGTTTTCCGGTTGCATCGCGTCGGCCAGCGCTGCGTCCGCGGTGCGTAGATGGACGAGCACCGCGATGTTCTTCTCCACGGCGTCCTTCGCCGCCGCGAGCTGTTCGCTTGCCTGCTTGATCGACATCTCGGCGTTCGCAGGAAGAGGACCAACGAACCTGCGCTGCGGCTGCGCCTCGACGAACATGCTGACGCTGAACAGAAGAGCGAGAAGAATGCGCATGCCGATGGGACGCGCAACCGATTCGGGAAGTTCCGTCAATGCGGCCACAACCACCCGAACGTGCCCGCCATCAGCAGTGCATACACGAGCCCATCGAGCATTTCCTTGAAGGTGATCGACCACGGCTTGCCATACCAGCATGAGTCGCTGAAGTGCGCGAAGCCGAACGCCATGAATGCTGTGGTGCCGGCCACGCGGAAGATCGCGCGATAGTGCGTGCCGGCAGGCATCGTGTGGCCCGTGAGATACGCGACGAACGTTCCGACCACGAGCAGAAAGACGAACCACGACGCGAGACTCTTGCCGAAGGCGAATCGGCCCGGATTCCGAACGAGCAGAAACGCCGCGGGCTTCTGCTGCATCGCTTCGCGCTCTTCCTTCGAGAGCTTTCCCCAATCGACGCACGGCACGATGTATTGCCCGCTCTTCGCGGAGATGAGTGCATCCTGCACGCTCTTCTCCTGATCGAGACGCCCGTAATCGGGCCGATGCCAGAAAGGCAATGCCATCCAGATGATGTTGCTCGCAATGAAAACGAAAACCGCCGACAGCACGATCGGCAGCCAGAGCATGGAAAGTGTGACCATCGTGACCTCCAGTAGTCTCCTTTATAGTGCTTTCTCCCCGGGGCTTCGGGCTTTTCAGTGGACAATCTTGCCGATGATTGAGCAAGCTCAGATCTCCGTCATCCCGAGCGTAGTCGAGGGACCCGGGTGGGCGGGAGGTGCGAAGATCGTGTCGCGAGCCTCCCACACACCCGGGTCCCTCGACTTCGCTCGGGATGACGGAGGATCCTCATCACCATGTCCGTAACCGAACAAGAGTTCGAGCAGTTCGTCGAAGAGGCCATCGAAAATCTCCCCGACCAGTTCGCGAATCTCCTCGACAACATCGCGATCGTCGTCGAAGAAGAGCCCTCGGATGATGACCTCGACATCGTCGAAGACGCCGATGACGAACTCCTCGGCATCTATCGCGGCACGCCGATCACCAGGCGTACACACGACATGATGCTGATGCCCGATCAGATCGCGATCTTCCGCGGCCCGATCCTTCGCGTGACGCACAACCGGCGCGATGCGATCCGCCAGATTCGCGAGACAGTCATCCACGAGCTCGGCCACTATTTCGGGCTCGATGACGACGACATGGTTTTCTGATCGCCTCCTCGTGCATCCAACTCGACGTTGGAGGCACTCATGAAACGAGCAGCATTGGCGCTCATCCTCATCGCTCTCTTCCCCTTTTCCTGCAGGAAAGAAGAACAACCCATAGGTGCGCTCTCCTCGAATCGGCCGCCGCGCGCCGTCGATCGCAAGGACACGCCGTTCACATCCACAGCGTACGTTGCCGCCGCGCCACCACCGCCGCCGGCTGCCAAACCAACAAGTACGCTCTACGCACAACAGGGCAGTTTCGGTGTCCCGGGCGGTGTCGAGGGAGGTGTCGTCGGCGGAGTGGTTGGCGGCGCGGTGGGTGGCTACAGGCCGGTCACTGTCGACGAAGAAGCGGCCCATCCCACCTACGCGAAGATCGAAGAGCACGACTTCTTCAACACCGACAAGAACGCGATCACGACGTTCTCGATCGACGTCGATCGCGCGTCGTACGCAAACATCCGCCGCTTCCTCGCGCACAACCAACTCCCTCCGCCCGACGCGGTGCGCATCGAAGAGATGGTCAACTACTTTACTTATGCGCTCCCGCAGCCGAAGGGAGACGATCCCTTCTCGATCACGACGGAAGTTTCGGGCTGCCCCTGGAATCCGCAGCACCGGCTGATGCGCGTTGCGATCCAGGGCCGGAATCTCGACGAGTGGAAGATGGCGCCGAACAACCTCGTCTTTCTGCTCGACGTCTCCGGCTCCATGTCGCCTCCCGAGCGTCTGCCGCTCATCAAATCTGCATTCCGCCTGCTCGTCGAGCGTCTGCGCCCGCAGGACAAAGTCTCGATCGTCGTCTATGCCGGCGCCGCCGGCGTCGTACTGCCGCCGACCTCGGGCGCCGACAAAGCTGCGATCCTCGCATCGCTCGACCGCCTGCAGGCCGGTGGCTCGACCGCCGGTGCACAAGGCATCGAGCTCGCCTACAAGATGGCCGAGGAGTCGTTCAACTCCGACGGAAACAACCGCGTGATTCTCGCCACCGACGGCGACTTCAACGTCGGCACGTCCTCGATCGACGATCTGCAGAAGCTCATCGAAGAGAAGCGCGAGAAGAAGATCTTCCTTACGACCATCGGCGTCGGTGATGACAACTATCGCGACGACATGCTCGAGATGCTCGCCGACAAAGGCAATGGCAATTACGCCTATCTCGACTCGATGAAGGAAGCGGAGAAAGTCTTCAAGAGCGAGCTGACCGGAACGCTCGTCACGATCGCCAAAGATGTGAAGGTGCAGATCCAGTTCGATCCGGCGCGCGTCGAGTCGTATCGCCAGATCGGCTACGAGAATCGCGCCCTGGAGAACAAGGACTTCGAAGATGACACCAGGGATGCAGGCGAGCTCGGCGCCGGCCACTCGGTGACCGCGCTTTACGAGATCGTTCCGAAAATGAAATCGAACGGATCGATCGCCGCGGTGCGCCTGCGCTACAAACAGCCCACCGGCGATGTCAGCAAGCTGATCACCAGCTCAGTCGTCGATGAAGGTGTGAGCGAATACGCCGCGTCCGCCGACATGAAGTTCGCCGCCGCCGTCGCGGAGTTCGGCATGCTGCTGCGCAACTCGCCGCACAAAGCGAAGGCTTCGTACGAAGATGTCGCCTCGCTCGCACGCAGCGCACGCGGCGCCGACATCGATGGCTATCGCGATGAGCTGCTCAGGATGGTGGATACGTCGCAGTCGCTGATGGCACCTAATCGTGTTGCGTCGGAGTAGCGCGTCCAGTGGGGCGACAGGCGCCCTCGCCTGTCGGCTCGGTGCACAGGCGGGGGCGCCTGTCCTACACTACTTCACTCCAATCAACTCCACATCGAACACCAGCATCCCCTGCGGCTTCGACTGGTCGTTCGCGTACGCGAGCTTCGCAGGAATCCAGAAGCGCACCACTTCGCCCTCCGTCATCAACTGCAAACCCTCGGACCAGCCTGGAATCACGGCGTCCACCGGAAACTCCGACGGTTGCCCGCGCATGACGGAGCTGTCGAACATCTTGCCGTCGGTCGTCCAGCCGCTGTAGTGCACACGCACCGTGCTGCGGCGCGACGGATGCTTGTCACCGCTCCCCGCCTCGAGGATTTTGTACGCGAGCCCCGACCTCGTTTTGACTGCATCCGCAGGCGGCGCCGCGACGTCTGCAGGCACTCCGGGCGGATGCATGATGGCCACGAGCTCCGTATCGATGATCAGCTTCTCGCTCGGAACCCAGGCCCGGCGCTGCTCACCCTCAACCATTCGCTGCACCACCTCGCGCCAGCCGCGCTTCAGCTTTTCGACCGGAACGATTCCGACGCTGGGATCTTGGACGGAGGCAACCTGCTTCCCCTCGAGAGTCCACAGCGTGTAATGCAGTTTCACGTAGTCATTGTCCGCGGCGTGCGCCGTCCCTTTGCCCTCGGCAAGGATCTGCATCGAAGTACCGGACGGCAGCACCTCCGCATTCGCGGGGGGCTGAAGCGAGAGTGCAACTGCGGCAAGAATCGCGATCATGGTACTGGTGGCCTCATCAACGGGCGGCGCTGTCCGCGCTTCGGCATGATCTCGCTGCTCACGATGGAGAGCTCGATGTCGAACACGATCATTCCTTTCGGTTTGTCTGGAATCCCGGCATAAGCGAGCCGTTCCGGCACCCAGAAACGCGCCTTCGCGCCGCTGGTGAGAAGCTGAATCCCTTCGGTCCAACCCGGAATCCCGCCATCGACGGGAATCTCCATCGACTCACCACGCACATACGAGCTGTCGAACAACGTTCCGTCTGCCGTCCAGGCGTTGTACTGCACGTTGACCGTATCGCCGCGCTTCGGATGCGTCTTCCCTTTTCCTTCGCGCAGAATCTTGTACGCGAGGCCCGAGGGCGTCGTGATCGCATCCGCGGGAGGTGCCGCAACATCACTCGGCACTTCGGGCTTCGGAATCACTTGCATCAGCTCGGTGTCGATCACTTTCCCCTGTTCGGGAAGCCAGGTCATCCGCTCTTCATTGGCGACCATGCTCGTGACGTCGCGTTTCCACTCGGGCCCCATCTTCGCGACATCGACGATCATGAATTGATTGCTGTAGTTGTCCTCGATCGTGCCGTCGTAGTGCCAGAGGACGTAGCGAATGCGAACGAAGTCGTTCTCGGTCGGATGAACGGTCCCGCCTCCGGGCCGCACGACGCGGGTGTTGCCGCCCGGCGGCTTCGTCAGATCGGGCGGGCGGGTCAGCGAGATCGCCAGGAATAGTGAAAGCATGGCAGCGGGCGTGAGAACGCCCGCTGCTCGTGCGCTAATCCCGGATCCTACGCCCGGACAGGCGGGGGCGCCTGTCCTCCACTAGTCTCGTGGGATGTGAAACGGCACTTCTTCATTCGGTGCCACGATGTACTCCCGCTCATCGTCGGGAATCCACCACATCTCGTCGTCTTGAATCGTGATCTCGTCCATCTACGTCTCTCCTTAAAACTGCGCTGCTTCGGTCGAGTTCTCGAGCGCGATCGTCGACGACTGTCCGGCGCTGACGATCTTCGCCACTTCATCGAAGTAACCCGTGCCCACTTCGCGCTGATGCTTGGTTGCGGTGTAGCCGTTCTTTTCCGATGCGAACTCCGCCTGCTGCAGCGCGGAGTACGCGGACATGCCCTCGTCGCGATACGTGCGCGCGAGCTCGTACATCGAGTAGTTGAGTGCGTGGAAGCCGGCCAGCGTGACGAACTGGAACTTGTATCCGAGGTCGCCGAGCTGCTTCTGGAACGTCGCGATCGTCGCGGCATCGAGCTTCTTCGCCCAGTTGAACGACGGCGAGCAGTTGTAGGCCAGCATCTTTCCCGGGAACTTCGCATGCACCGCTTCGGCGAACTTGCGCGCTTCTTCGATGTCGGGCGTCGACGTCTCCATCCAGAGCAGATCGGCGTACGGCGCGTAGGCCAGCGCACGTGCGATCGCCATCTCGAGTCCGCCGGTGATTCCGTAGAAACCTTCGCTCGTCCGCTCGCCGGTGAGGAACTCGGCATCGCGCTCGTCGATGTCGCTCGTCATCAGCGTCGCGGAGCCGGCATCGGTGCGCGCCACGATCAGTGACGGCACGCCACTCACATCGGCAGCGAGACGCGCGGCCGTGAGTGTGCGAATGAACTGCGACGTCGGCACCAGCACTTTGCCGCCGAGGTGGCCGCACTTCTTTTCGGATGCAAGCTGGTCTTCGAAGTGAACGGCGGCGGCGCCGGCTTCGATCATCAGCTTCATCAACTCGAACGCGTTCAGCGATCCGCCGAATCCTGCCTCGGCGTCCGCCACGATCGGCGCGAACCAGTGCGTCGTCGGCGTCTTCCCTTCGGCACACTCGATCTGATCGGCGCGCTGCAACGCCTGGTTAATGCGCTTCACGACCTGCGGCACGGAGTTCGACGGATAGAGGCTCTGATCCGGATACATGTGTCCGGCGTTATTGGCGTCCGCGGCGACCTGCCATCCGGAGAGATAGATGGCTTTGAGTCCGGCGCGAACCTGCTGAATGGCCTGATTGCCTGTCAGCGCACCGAGGGCCGCGACGTATGACTCTTCCTGAAGAAGGCGCCAGAGACGGTCCGCGCCCAGCTCGGCGAGCGTGTACTCGATGTCGATCGAGCCACGGAGACGGAGCACGTCTTCGGCCGAATAGGTGCGCGTGATGCCTTCCCAGCGCGGGTTGGTTTCCCAGTCACGTTCGATCTGCTTCGGGTCGCGAACTGCTTTGAGCTTTGCCATTCGTTCTCTCCTTCTTGTGTACGACAGGCGCCCCCGCCTGTCGGTCCTTCATCAGGACAGGCGAGGCGCCTGTCCTACATTGATCAATTCCTGGTATGCGGGGATCGTCAAAAAATCAGCGAGCTCTTCGCTGACGATGAGTTGATTGAAGATGTGCGACGCGCGATCGACGTGTTTCTGACCGGCGATCTTCGCGAGCTCTTCGTCGCGAATCTGTTCGTAGAGCTCGCGCGTGAACGCGCGGCCGTCGTCGAGCGTCGCGTTGTGGTGCAGCCACTGCCAGAGTTGCGTGCGTGAAATCTCCGCGGTCGCCGCGTCTTCCATCAGGTTGTAGAGCGGCACCGCGCCGTGACCATCGAGCCACGCAGCGAGATAAAGGATTCCAACGTTGATGTTCTGACGAACACCTTTCTCGGTGATCGCGCCTTGTGGAATCTCGAGCAGTCCCTCACCGCGAGCCCGCGAATCCGCGAGCCCTCGAAACCCAATCTGGTTCGCCCCCGCCATGTGCTCATCGAACACATCCTTCGCAACGGCCACGAGTCCCGGATGCGCGACCCACGTGCCGTCGTGCCCCGCCTTTACTTCGCGCAGCTTGTCGGCGCGAACCTTGGCAATGGCTGCGTCGTTCGCAGCAGGATCGTTCTTGATCGGAATGAATGCCGCCATGCCGCCCATCGCGTGAATGCCACGGCGATGGCAGGTCTCGATCAGGAGATCGACGTACGCGGCGAGGAACGCCTTGTCCATCGTGATCGAGCCGCGATCCGGTGTGAGGAAGTTCGGATGCGCTCTGAACTTCTTGATGAACGAGAAGATGTAATCCCACCGCCCGCAGTTGAGGCCCGCGGAGTGATCGCGGAGCTCCCACAGAATCTCGTTCATCTCGAACGCGGCGAGAATCGTCTCGATGAGCACCGTCGCGCGGATCGAGCCGTGCGGAACGCCGAGCGCTCTCTGCGCGTGCGTGAAGACATCGTTCCAGAGCCGCGCCTCGAGGTGCGACTCCATCTTCGGCAGATAGAAGTACGGGCCGGTGCCGCGCGAGACGAGCTCCTTCGCGTTGTGGAAGAAGTAGAGAGCGAAGTCGAAGAGCGATGCGCTCACTGGCTTACCGTCGACGAAGAGGTGCGCTTCGACGAGATGCCAGCCGCGCGGACGCACGAGCAGCGTCGCGGTTCGTTCGTTCAACTTGTACTGCTTGCCGTTCGCTTCGAAGCTGATCGTGCGGCGAACCGCGTCGGCGAGATTGATGTGCCCTTCGATGTTGTTGGCCCACGTCGGGGAGTTCGCGTCTTCGAAGTCGGCCATGAAGACGTTCGCGCCGGAGTTCAGCGCGTTGATGATCATCTTGCGATCGACGGGACCAGTGATCTCGACGCGGCGATCTTCGAGGTCGGCAGGAATCGAAGCGACGGTCCACTCGGACTCGCGGATCTCGCGCGTCTCGGAGAGGAAGTCGGGAAGCTCGCCCGCATCGATGCGCAGCTTGCGCGCCTCGCGATTCGCGAGCAGCTCTTCACGGCGCGCATTGAACTTCCTCTGCAGCTCCGCGACGAACGCCAGCGACTCCGGCGTGAGGATCCGCTCGTATCCGGAGCGGTGCTCGCCTCTCACTTCGACACCGTCGATTTCGGTCAACGCGATCATGTAACAATCATGAGCAGTCATCGCGCCAAGGTCAATAAGCTGAGCTATTACAGTGTGTTAGCGTGTAGTGACTTGTAAAGTCACAGCTGTAAATCTGCAAATCGTTGTAAAATCCACGCAGGACGGATGAAGCGAGGCTCTCCATGTCTGCCAATCTCAAACTCGGTGCCAAAGTCCGCGCGCTCCGCCGCAAGGAAGGGCTCTCGCAGACCGACCTCGCGGGCCGGCTCGACATCTCCCCCAGCTACCTGAACCTCATCGAGCACAACCAGCGTCCGCTGCCGGCGCATCTGCTGTTGAAGGTCGCGCAGACGTTCAGCGTCGACCTCGCCACCTTCGCCGACGACACGCAGTCGCGGCTCGCGGGCGATCTACAGGAGATCTTCGGCGACCCGCTGTTCGAAGAGCATCCGCTCACGACGACTGATGTGCGCGAGCTCGCCGAGAACGGACAGGCTTCGCGCGCGATCATCGCGCTCTATCACGCGTATCGCGCGCAGATGGAGTCGGCGCGCGCGCTCGCCGCGAAGGTCTACGACGGCCGCGACTTCCAGGGAGTGAATCCCGCGCACTTGCCATCGGAAGAAGTCAACGACGTCATCCAGCACAACATGAATTACTTCCCGGAGCTGGAGGCGGCGGCGGAAGACGTTGCGCGCAAGGCGAAGCTCGATCGTACCGATCTCTACGGCTCGATGATCAACTACCTGCGGCACGAGCACGGCATCACGGTCGTGCTGACGCCGGTGGGGCGGAACAAGAGCACGGTTCGCCGCTACGATCCCGACCGCAAACTGCTCGAGTTGTCCGAGGTGTTGCCGCCGTGGAGCAGGCACTTCCAGCTCGCGCATCAGATCGGACTGCTGGCCGCGATGCCGGTGATCGACGCGGTCATCGCGCGCTCGCAGTCGCACCTCACGACGCCCGATTCGATCAAGCTCTGCCGCATCGCGCTCGCCAATTCGTTCGCCGCGGCGTTCCTCATGCCGTACGACGAGTTCATGCGCTTCGCGGATGAAGTGCGTTACGACATCGAGCTTCTGCAGCATCACTACACCGCGAGCTGGGAGCAGGTCTGCCATCGCCTCACCACGTTGCGCAAGCCGAGCGCGCCGGGCGTGCCGTTCCACTTCGTACGTGTCGACATCGCCGGCAACATTTCCAAGCGCTTCAGCGGCACCGGCATCCGCTTCGCCCGCTTCTCGGGATCGTGTCCGCGCTGGGACGTACACGCTGCGTTTCTCACTCCGGGCCGCGTCCGCACGCAGTTGTCGAAGATGCCCGACGGCACCGCCTACTTCTGCATCGCGCGGACGATCCGCAAGAGCTTCGGCTACTCATCGGGCGACGCCATGATGGCGGTCGGCATCGGCTGTCCCGTGAACGACGCGCGCAACATCGTCTACGCCGACGGCTACGATCTCGACAACCTCGACGCCGCGGTGCCGATCGGGACGACGTGCCGCCTGTGCGAGCGCAACGATTGCGATCAGCGCGCGTTTCCCGCACTGCAGGCGAACATCACGGTCGACGAGAATGTGCGCGGCCGGTCGTTCTACGCACCGAGCGGCGCGGACGCGGCTCCCCAACCAAGCGCTGCACCTGTAGGAAAAAAATCACGAAAGCGCTGATCCGGGTGCTCACGTTCCAAACCGGTACTGCAGAGCTCTGCGAATTTCGTCCAGCTCCTGCGACTCACCCGCGCCGAGCGGCTTCGCAATCTCGATTGGCTTCACGTCGCCGTTCGTAAACGTAATCACCGCGTAATCCGCCCCCGGCGGCTCGATCACGTCGGCGATCTCCGCGGCCTCGCGTCCAAGCTCGCCCATCGCTTCACGCGCCATACGCCGCACACGATCTTCGAAGTCCGTCATACGAAGCGGGATTAACAAGAATCCCGCCAACGGGCGGCGACCCTGCCAAAACGCGAAGAGCCCGCCAGTTACGGCGGGCCCTTCAAGCGATTCGCTGTCGAATCAGGCGGTTGCCTTCGCGCAGTACTGATCGAACGCTGCCGTCAGCTCGGTTGCGATGTCACCCGGGCCGCGGCCCTCGATGTTCCAGCGCTCGAGCATCTTTACGACTTCTCCGTCGCGCATCAGTGCGATCGAAGGCGAAGACGGGCGATAACCGACGAAGTACTCGCGAGCGCGCGCGGTGGCCTCGCGATCATTGCCGGCAAACACCGTGATCATCTTGTCCGGCAACACGCTGTGGCGAAGGGCCATCGCCACGCCCGGCCGGGCCATTCCGGCCGCGCATCCGCAGACCGAGTTCACCACCACGAGCACGGTCCCCTTCTTCTCGCCGAGGACTGCATCGACGTCCGCCGCGGTCCTGGCTTCCTGAATCCCGAGTCGCGTCAGCTCCTGTCGCATCGGCGCGACGATCATCTCGTCATACATTCGGTAATCCTCCGTTCGAGTGCTGGGAACAAGGATCATACGCGCGGGATTTCGTGGTTACGAGTCATCCCGAGCGGGTGACGTCGCTGCGCGACGACTGAGTAAGAGAAACTCGCGGTGCTCGGGCCATCAGTTCCTTCTCCCCTCCGCGAGGGGAGAAGGTGCGCGAAGCGCGGATGAGGGGTTCGTGCAACGCGCGACTAAGAGGCCCCT
>JACXTT010000467.1_pt1 | contig 68852 bp, 48 predicted proteins | sample 9270951 | NCBI WGS metagenome assembly JACXTT01 (sample SAMN15532306, study PRJNA645909) | rock metagenome | isolation source: weathered quartz diorite | place: Puerto Rico | collected 2017-06-21 | reverse complement strand
GCGGGTGTCTTCTTCGGCACGGCGGCGTCTCCTTCCTGTCGGGCTTTCGCCCGGGTTCTTGGTAGAACCAGAAAGGTACGTCGCCTTTAGCCTTTTACACACCTCGTGAGCTTAGCCCCCCGCCGTGGCTCAGGGCAATAAGGTACATACCCGCCGGAAGCGTTCGCGCTTCGAGGTCGATCGCGTGCAACCCTGGGCCGAGCCCGCCCACCTCTCGTCGGGCCACCAACCGCCCGCTCACGTCGTATAGCGCAAGCGAAGCAGCCCGACCATCAGCCAAGGTGAAGGACACGTGGAAGTGCCTCGCGGCCGGGTTCGGCGTGGCGCCCCGAAGTGCGAGCACGAACAGCGCCGGCCGTACAGCGAGCGCGAGCACACTATCCGGCGCCGCATCATCTCTCGCCCGGCACACTCGGATCGTATCGCTCCCGACGAAGGGCAGACCGTCCACGAGGCCCGTCACGGCTACGACCCCACTCGGGGTCACGGTCCGCTCAACTGCTTCCCGCTCGAACTTCACCATCAGTTCTGGAACGTCGTCGTCGTTTCGATCGCGGTCGCGCATGACCTTTGAGGCGGCGGTGTCGGCCGGAACCAGCGAGTTGAGCCGTACCGACCCGACGTCGATCTGGTCTGCCGTGAACGGCGCGGGTGGCTCGAGGAATCCCGTCACCCACCGTCCCTTCTCCCTCGGGTTCAGTGTCTGAGGTTCGACGTCGAATGTCACCGCCACCGGAGTGGCCAAAATGCGAGTGACGTAGATGTCCGCGTTTCCGTTGCGATGATCCTCCCAGACCACGAACGCGCCCCCCGCGCCGTCACTGATGCACTGGGGACCGAGTTGATCGCCCAACGCAGCGCACACACGGTGCCCGTTTGGGTCCCAGCCGGTCGAAAGGCTTCCACCTCCGCCGATGCGTTGCGCGTAGATGTCCGCGTTCCCAGCCGGCCCAGCGCTCCACACAACGTAGGCGCCGCCCGCACCGTCTTCGCACGCGGACGAATACTGCGCACTTGGGACCCGATTCCCATTGGAGACCCAGCCGGGAGCGACCGAGCCGGACGCCGTGAGGCGGACTGCGTACGCGCCTGGGGCGCCTGCACGCGCGTCGGACCACACGAACAGGTAGCCGCCCGACCCGTCAGGCAGCGTCGTGGGCACCGGACCATTCTTCTGGAATTCCAACGGCTGGAGGGCGACTCCGGCGTCGGGCCAGCCCGGAGCCAGGGTTCCATCAGAGCCGCCGTGCAACGCGAGGATTGTGCCCTTCCCGTAGTAGAAGCCCACGGCCTGGGAGACCAAGAACCCGTTGTTAGCGTCTGCGATGACGGAGAGCGGGTCGTAGGTACCCGCCGTGAACATCAGGTATCTGGACCACGGCGCAGTGCCCAGCCCCACGTGTACGCCGTAGATCGCCCCCGCCGCAAGGTAAGCGACGTACGCACCGGACCACCCATCCGCTGCGGCCGCGACTTGATCAATCGAGTTGACTACCCAGGCGATTCCCGTCGTGTCGACAAACGAGCCAACGGCGTCGACGCGCTCGAGGAACACCTGACTGTAGAAATCACAGAGGTTCTCGGGGCTGCAGTACGTGCGATAGTTCCGATACGGAACGTAGAAGCCACCCAAACCGTCGGGCACGATGGCCGAGAAGTCGCCCACGACGATCCCTCGCACTGGCCAACAAGACGCCACGGCGCCCGCGCCGGTGAGACGCTGCACATGGACTTGGTAGGTCGAAAGGTCCTGCCACACCACCAGGACTCCTCCCGTGCCGTCGGCCATGATCCGAAGGCGCACGGGATATCCGGTCGAGGAGACGACGGGAGTGCCGTTCGGCTGCCACCCGGGCGCGACATCGCCGACCCGCGTCAAGCGCGCAGCGAAGATCTCGCCCATCGCCCCGGCGGACGGGTCGTGCTGGGCCCACGCCACGAACATACCGCCGCTCCCGTCCGCGGCGAGGACGGGCGTCGTCTGATCTGCGGGACCGGTCGCGATGGGAATGCCGCCGGCGCGCCAGCGCGCGCGGAGGAGGTGGTCGTCCGGGTCACCGGGCGGGTCCGTGTACCGGCCCCGCTGCCGCTCCTGCGGCGCCGCGGCCGATGTGAGTTCGGAGACCGGCGGCGTGGTGCAGACCGGCGCAGCGTAGATCGCAAACGGCGCTTCGCTCTGATCCGATCCGCTCACACCAGCGGTATCGGTTGCCGTCACTCGTATCAACGCGCTGTACACCCGTGCCGACCCGGAGTTCGTGGCCGGCGGTGTGACGGTCCAGGGGTATGCACCCCTATCCGGAATGTCTCGAGCCAGCGTCTCCCACGTCTTGCCCGAGTCACGTGAGACCGCCACCGTCACCGAGCGGGCCGCCACGGGCTCCAGGTGTGTCCACGTCAGCGCTGCAGGTCTACCAACGACGAGCGTCACCCCGCCGTTCGGGAACGACACCGTTACCTGTGCCGCGACCATCAGGATCAATTGCTCCACGGCCGGTAGTGTGGATGCATCGCCAGAGTAGCTTGCTTCGATGATGTGGTCGCCCAAGGTCGCAAATGAGCTTGCGAGCGTAGCCGACCCGGCCACGACAGGGACGGTGCCCAGACTCTTTCCTGCAGAAACATCCTTGAACTCAATCGTGCCGGTTGCCGTTGTGGGATAGATCTTCGCGGTGAGCACTACGGCTTGGCCCGGGTACACGGGGTTCGGACTGCTCGTGATCTTCAGCTCTCCGGGAAACGACGCCACCCGGACGGTCACGGAGTCCGAAATGGATGGAAGAATGCACCCGATCCCGGAGTATCGTGCCGTGATCGTGTGGTAGCCTGGGCGCGTGAGGGTGATCTGCGCGTACACTCGCCCGAAGACCACCGAGTGGTCGCCGCTGGCTCTCACGCCGTTGTCATAGAACGCGACCGAACCCCCAGCCCAGTCGACCACCACGTTTCCGATGACGATGGCGATCGAGGCGGTCACATACTCTCCGGGTTTCAACAGCTTGGGGAAAGCTGCGATCCTCACGCTGGCCGAGTCTTCGACGGCTTGAACGACGAAATCCAGGCTGGCCCTGCTTGTCGCGGCGCAGCTCGTGCCCGCGTAGATCGCCAGGAGGGAGTGAGGTCCGGCCGAGAGCGGTGGCTTGACGACGAGGGTTGCGACGCCACTCACGACGTATCCGATGCCGAGATACATCAGTCCGCGCACAGCCGAAAGTGAATCGTAGACGCTGACGTACCCACCCTCCGCCCCCGAGATGGTCGCTGTCAGCGTGTCTGGAACGAGGCACGTGCCGACGGCACGAAGGATCGTCGTTGTCGGTGCTGGCCCGAAGTTCACGCCGAGGGCATGGTTGCTCTGGACGTCCGTGAACGTGTAGCCGCTCGCGGGTGCGATCGGCAGGCCGTCCACTTGCACATCTGTTACGACCGCGCATCCCACGGGGAGAAAGGCAAACGCCAGGCTGTCGCCCCGTGCCACCCGTACGGCGCCGGACGGTGTCACAGATCCCGGGCCGCTCGACACGACCGCGATCGTGAAGCTGTCCGTCGGTGCCGCCACTGCTTCCTTCGACGCATCGCGGCGCGTGGGAGCCCCCGAGGCAGCGCCAGCGACGGGGATCGCGAGCCAGAGGGCGGCGTACGCGAGTCCAAGAAGGCGCGGAATCACACCCCTGAAGCGCCCCCCTCGCGAGAGTTCAAGCCTCCTCGCGCGACATCGGCCGCTCCGCGAATGCACGGGACGACAGTCGTGGTGTCGAAACATCCCAAGCCCCGCCAGGATAGCCCACGGGTTTCGCGCAAGAGTGTCCCACTGTGTGAATCTGTCGACAACTGGGAAAGGCCGTTCAGCTCCTTTGTGCCAACTCGGGTGCCGGAATAGCCGTTCGAACCGGCTGCAACGGACCGCAAGCGGTAGATACTCACGCGCTGGCGACCGGGCTACGCTGGGGAGAGCTGACGAAGGTGCAGGCGGCCGACGTGGATCAACGAATGCTCGTGGTGCATGGAACGAAGTCGGGGAGATTGCGACGCGTGCCGCTGCCGGCAGACATCCTCGCGGAGACGCGTGGCCGCGTGGGTCGGGCTGGTCGTGTACTCGTGGAAGTCGCCCGGGTCGTTTGCGAACGCGTTAGGAGAGCGAGCGACGTGGGGAGACTGCGGCACACCTTCGCGTGTCAGTGGCTGGAGCGTGGAGGAAGCCTCGCGGCGCTGCAGCAAATCCTCAGGCACGCGAGCATCGTCACGACGCAGCGGTACGCGCGGCTGAGTGATGAGGCGGTGATGAGGGAAGCTCGACGCATCGAGTGCGGGTCATGAAGTGGGCCAACTACGGTCGTTCAATACTAGCGAATAATCACAGTGCGAGTGGTCAGTGAGCGGCCGCCCAGAGCCAGACGAACCGCGTAGACCCCCGGCGCGAGAGATCGTGACTCATTGGCTTCCAGAATGTAGTTCCCGCTTCCCAGAATGTGCCCGCTGCGAGTGAGCACGCGCCGTCCCATAAGGTCGAAAAGCTCCAGTGTCCAATTCTGGAAGCCGGGAGCCGATATCGAGAACCGAAGCGGTCCCGAGGTTGGTTGTGCGGACATTGCGCGCAGTCGCGTTGTCACTGGGCCGGGCTCCGGCGGCTCTGATTGCGCTCTTGCCCCTCCAATCAGGTTACCCACGAATCTGATTCTGCTGAACCCGCGGATGCGTGCGCCGTCATGGGTCGTCCCGTCCAAGCGGATGAGTGTGTCCGCCGGAGTGAAATTCAGGGCTGCCACATCGAAGTGGACCACGAGGTCCAAGAGGCCATCGCCATCGACATCCTCAAGTGACGCCATGGGGGTTGTGTCGGGTTTCAGTCGTGCGGGTGTATCTCCAATCCTCACGCTCGCAACATCAACGGTCTTGGCGTCAAAGCTTGGCGTGCTCAAGATCGCGACAGGAAGCGTTCCACTACCTCCGAACGGTGGTGGGCCATCCTGACTGCCCGGCTTGATATCCACGTTCACGTTGATAAGCCGCTCGCCCCACGTGAGCAGCCACAGGTCATTGAGGATTCCAAAATAGGACAGCCCACCGAACACCCACATCCCATCGCGGACGGGATCATAGACAGCGCTGTGCCACGCGCGCCCTTGTGGACCGCCGCCTGACGGTAGGAGCTGCGTCCATCCAAGATTCGGCCAAAGCGACAGCTCGAAGACACCAGCGCTGGGGCGATAGTCACCTCGCCAACCTCCAAACACGACCATTCCATCGCGCACGGGGTCGTAGAACGCTGTGTGCTCAAAGCACAAGGGTCCATTCGGTGGGGCGATGGCCACCCATCGCAGCTCGCCCGAAAGCATCAAAGCCCACGTGTCCGTTGTGGCCGTGCCACCACCGTAGACAAGCATCCGATCGCGAATCGGATCGTATACGGCGGTATGGGCCGACCGCGGGCTCGGAGGGGTCCCTGACGGGAATAGCTGCGTCCACTTGGGCTCACCGGAAAGGGAGAGCGCCCAGACATCGTTTCTGAGGTCTCCGTCCCAGCCTCCGAAAACGATCATTCGGTCGCGCACGGGGTCGTATATCGCCGAGTGATCCTTTCGAGGTGTTGGCGGCGTTCCGGTTGGATTGAGCTTGGTCCAAACGGGCGTGTCGGAGAGCATCAAGGCCCAGGTTTCATTATAGTCGCCTTCCCCCCCGAAGGCCACGATCCGATCTCGGGGAGGGTCGTATATAGCCGAAAACCGAAGCCATTGGCGTCTTGGTCCGCCGATCGATGGAGCGGGTATCCACCGGGGCTCGCCCGACAGCGAAAGGCGCCCAAGCAGATCGTCAAACGGAGCGCCTCGACCACCTATGACCCACATGCAGCGCCGATTCGGATCGTAGACAGCCTGGTGGCCGAAGCGTTCGATGGGTGCAACACCGCGGGGGGTCAGCCGGGTCCAGATAGGCGGCGTCGAAAGGTCGAGGCTCCAGCTGTCGTTCCTGATCGTGCGGCTGTCGTTTCCGCCGAAGATGATCATCCGGCGCCTGCGCGGATCGTAAATGGCTGTATGTTCAATCCGTGCCGCCGGCGGTGTCCCTGCTATCCATAAGCCCTTCCACCCCGAAAATCTCTGAGATAAGTTGAGCACATAGGTTGCGTTAGCCGGCTGATCAACCGTAAGGTGTCCACCGAATACCACCACACGATCGGAAACGGGGTCGTATATCGCGGTGTGGCGTGCGGTTTCAACTCCGCCGTCACGCGTGTCCTGGTACCACCTCGGCGTACCCGAGAATTCAAACATCGGTGTTGTGCGGGAGAATTGACCAGTTGCATCCACGCCCCCAGTGACCACCATTCGATCTCGCACAGGGTCATAGACGGCTGCGTGCTCGAAACGCGGAATGGGCGAGCCGAGCGCCGGAATCAGGAGCGTCCACGTGGGGTCGCCACTGAGAGAAAGCGCCCACACGTCGTTCTTCAGCGTGCCCTGGTCGTCTAGACCACCGAAGATCACGACGCGGTCGCGTACAGGATCATAGATGGCTGATCCCGTCGTGGCGGTGGCGAAGGGCCAACTGGGACGAGCTGAGACCAGACGGGCGGGTCGACCAGATTCAACGCCCAGACGCTTGAGGTTATATATCCCGCGTTTCCCATGATTACGATGACACGATCGCGGACGGAATCATATACCGTGGCGTGATCGGTAATAGGGGGAGGAGGGGACCCAACCGGTTCGAGCCGGGTCCAGGTCAGGGTGTCCGATAAGGAGAGCGACCAGACTTCGTTGGTCGGCTCCCCGTTAGCCTGCTGCAGCCCACCGATGACGAGCATGCGGTCTCGAATTGGGTCGTATACGGCGGCGTGCCTCTGGAGGGCGTGGAGTCCGGGGAAGGGCTTCCACGCGCCATTTACTTCAGCGGTGCGAAATGGAGACGCGGGCGACTCTGACGGTACCGGCGGCTCTGTGTCTGGACGTTCTGGGATGCTATCGGCTAGCGCGCGTGGCGGCCCGATCGCGGTGACGAGGATGGAAGCAGCGACACATAGGATGATCCAGTGGACCACGGAAGCGAATGTCTGACGCATGCGCTTGCTTCCCGCGCGGCCTCGGTGACTCGTCTGGCGGTGTTGCGGATTGGCTCTGGCGCAATCATGGCTGAGTTCTGCGCGAGATGGAAGAACTGAGCTACCGCACGCGCAAGCGAGGTGGCGAGCGGAGCTTACTCAGACGTGGGGGGCTCAGTAACATCTTCCTAGTCGTGACTGCCCCACGCCTCGGGGTAACTTCACGGACTGGGGGAGAGAATCATGGGCTGCTCTCGACCGCGAGTCTGGACGAGCTTCAGGCCGCGACTCGCGGCAACTGCTCCGCTAGAATACCCCGACCTGTCAGGCAAACCCCCAACAGTCAGATCTAATGCTACGACGCCCATCTGCGGGGACATCACGATCAACACGACTTTGACGGCGATCGCTTCGGGATCACCCTGAGGATCCGCTCCATGCTTCCCCCAAGACCTCATCGGCCGGTACAGCATGAACGGATGCAGGAGTCCCCATGCTGGTTCTGATCTGGCCGGCGGTTGCAACAACCGCCCGAGTGAGAGACCCCAGACGGCCGTCCACGATGCGCGTTCCTTCTACCGCAGATAGACGACCTGTCGAGTCAACGATCCGCTGGCCGTACGGAGCCGGGCGAAGTAGATCCCGCTCGGCACGGTCTGGCCGCGGTCGTTCGCACCGTCCCAGGCCACTCGATACCGGCCCGGCGTGGCCGGGCCGTTCTTGACCCTTCGTACCCTGCGCCCATCCAAACCGAAGACCTCGAGCTCGACTTTGCCTCTTACCGCCACAACGTATACGAACTCTCCTCGGCCATGGATCGGATTCGGCGACGCCGCCAGGAACTCTCGGGTCTCCGGCGGGCTCAAGCCAACCGCTACGAACCGCACCGAATCCTTGTGGGATGGCACGAACAAGTATTCCTTGGGTGATCGCTGTTCGACGTACACCTGAGCACTGTCGAATTGGTCCTCGACAAACGGATAGAACGTGTCAGACAAAGGATGAATTCCGTAGACAGCCAGATGAGTGACCGTATCCGCCGGCTCATAATCGTATCCATTGTGCTGTTTGCTACATGGGACGCAGAGATACTCGAGTGAATCAGGATACTGACGGTCCTGCCGCCACTCGTCGAGCAGATCGTATCCCAAGAGCGGGCTCGGGAAGCCCGATGCCTTGTAGCACAGGTAATGGCTCACCCCGTACGCGGGGTCCTCAGGTCGATTCTTCAATGCTGGCACCAGCATGAAGGCGAGGCTATGGGTCCTGACCCGGTACGAGCCGAACTGGTTCGTGATCCGTCCCTCGAAGTCTGCTCGCTGCTTGTTCTGAATGTCCCACCAGGTGAAATGGAGGGTCGTGTCGCGCACATAGGACCCGTTCTTTCTCACCCAGTTCACGAGGCGAGACAGGGTGTCCAAGTAGACGGGCGTGTCCAGGAATTGGTCGTGCGCCGTGATGCTGATCAGAGTGTCCTTGGGTGCCTGTAGCGAATAGCTCCAGTAATGCGTACCGTCGTACGGCACTTCGACGTCGCTGAAGATCTTGTAGACGAAGGGTCCGGCGAAATACACGGTCGGTATCTTGAGTTCGGCAATCGCGACAGCCCGGCCTGCCGCGAGGGCTTTACGGATGTCCCGGCAAGTGATGGGGTCCGCTGGGGGGTGCGGGATCTGCGCCAGCGCCGAGTCGTCCACGCTGCCCGTGACATCCGAGACCAGGTAAGCATGATCCGCGGGGTTACCGAACACCGCGGTGGGCTTGTTCGGCGGGAGGGTGAAGGCGACGACATCGCTCCACGCCGTGGAATCCGTGTCGGCGGCCGCAGCGGACTGCTTCAGTATCACGTATCCTGACCGCACGCGCGCGTTGAGGTTGTAGGTCGTGAACTCTGGTGGCTCGACCAGATTGAAGATCTTGCGAGGGACTCCCGGGGGCGGGTCCAGCGGAAAACCGGGGCCCGGTGGTAGTATCAACGAACTCGACGGCGGCCCGAAAAACCCGCCTGCCGGTGTGGCCATGTAGCACAGACGTTCGATGGAACTCGTCTGTGTCAACAACATCGAAGGGAATGTCACAGAATCGCCGCAAGTGTGGACGGGATCGATCGCCACGAAATCACCCCGCGACCCGCCGTTTGCGATCTCTGTGAGAGAACCAGGCGATGGTCCCCCGGGAAGTCCGTACTCGAAGACGGTCCCGTCGTTACAGTTGACGTAGCAATAGCCAGCCAGCGCCCCCAACCCCACGGTGATGCCATCGGAGGTCACAGGGTCGGGTGACGATGCAACGAGGGTCGGAGTGGGCGCGACGGCATAAACCCTGATGCCACCGTGCGCAGCCACGAGCTGAGATCCGTCGGGAGTGAAGCAAATCCCATCAGTATCGCCTGTGATCAGCGGTGTCGTGGGAGTCTGGTCGGACAGCGCCGGATCAACCAGATAGATTCCGTCGGGGTTGGAAACCAGCAGCTTCCCCCGCAGCGGGCTGGAGGTGCTTGCATCTTGCGGAAACGGGCAGATGCCCCTGATGCCAGCGATCCCCTTGGCAAGAACACGGATCGTAGCCCCCGTAGCGGGGTCGATTTCGACTACCTGGCCCCCCCCGGTGAAATGCTGGGTCATGTAGAACCGGGAGTAATAGGGGCCAGTGGTGTCGGGTACCTGACAGAAGCCTTTGGCGTTGAGATCGCCATAGGTCGTGGCGAGTATTGTGGAGGCGATCTGGTCGTCGGCGTGACTCGGCAGTACATAGATCTGTCCGTTCGGATTGTCCATCACCAGCACGGCCGCCGGACCACGATATCCGATGCCCAACGGACCAATTGCGGCGTTGCTGGGGAACCCAGTAGCGAATGTGGAGAGCGCGAAACCTCGGGCGGCCCCCGCCGGGGTTACTGTGAGCGCGGAAGCTGGCTCGACGCGAATGAATCCCAGAGTCACGACGAACGCGACGCACGCGATGCCGCGTCGCCATGGACGCACGTGGATCCCGGTGCGACATGCGAGGCCCCCGACTAATGGTGGCATGGTGAACCTCCGAGACATTCCAGACCCTGCCACAACTCGAGCGGGTTGACGGCCGCCGGTTGGGCAAGCTCCCCTCGGCTCTGGCCGAGTCGGGTCCCGACGACGAATCTATCGCCCTCCTGACGCTCGCTCCAGCGCATTTTCCCCCGGGGGACTCACGAAGCAGCCCATCGTGCCTTCCGCCCCTGCAGCCCCACCCGACCGCATCCGGAGCCGTAGGCGCTCAAGCGGACGGGGGGTGCACGGTGGGCTTCGCGGGCCGGGGTCGCCACTCTTCAAGACCGGTTACACGAACACGCGTCGCTTTCCCATGAACCACCTCCGAGTTCATCATGTCGCCCAACTCGGTGACACGGAAAGTCGGAATCCCAGGACCTTGATCGTTGTCGAGCGGGCTTGGTGCGCCCTTAGCTCCATTGGATAGAGCGCCTGACTTCGGATCAGAAGGTTGCGGGTTCAAATCCTCCAGAGCGCGCCATGCCCGCGAGGCCGCGGCCGAGAGCCGCGCGACACCGCTGCCCAGCGAGGTGCTCAGCACCTCGAGATCGTTGGCTCGCAGGTAGCGGCCCGGCTCCATGCCCTGGATCTCGCGTTCCAAGATCGCAACGCGAAGACTCACCCGTGCGCGCTTGGCCGCCGCCCCGCGGGTCTCGAATCGAGCCGCGACCGCGATTTCCGCTTGACGTTGCGGCGCGTCTCCGAACATGCTGCGCGCCATGCTCAACTGGATTTGGGCTGCGTTCTTCCTGATCGCCTTCATCGTGGCGATCTGGCAGGCGTCGGGCGGGAAGCCCGAGATCCTGCAGGCGGTGGTGGCGTCGCTCTTCGATTCGTCGAAGACCGGCTTCGAGATCTCCATCGGCCTGACGGGCGTCATGAGCCTCTGGCTCGGGCTCATGAAGATCGCCGAAAGAGGCGGCGTGACCGACATGATCGCCCGGGCCGTGGGGCCGTTGTTCCGGCGGCTCTTCCCCGGCGTCCCCGACGGCCACCCCGCCATCGGCGCGATCGTGATGAACCGGTCCGCCAACATTCTCGGGCTCGACAACGCCGCGACGCCGCTCGGCTTGAAGGCGATGAAGGAGCTCCAGAGCCTCAACCGCGAGCCCGATACCGCAACCGACGAGATGGTGTTGTTCATGGTGATGAACGCGTCGTCCGTGACGCTCGTCCCGATCTCGATCATGACGTTTCGCGCGCAGCTCGGCGCCAAGAATCCCGCCGACGTGTTCGTGCCGATCCTGATCGCCACTTACATCAGCGATCTCTGCGGCCTGTTGATCGTTGCCGCGATCCAGAAGCTGAACCTGTGGAATCGCGTGGTGCTTGCCTGGCTTGGGACGCTGACGCTCGCGGTCGCCGGCCTGGTGTGGCACTTCTCGCGGCTGTCACCGGCCGACGTGTCAGTGCAATCGGGGATTCTCGCGAACTCCGTCCTGATCGGGTTGATCATCGCGTTCCTGTTGGCCGGCGCGCGGCGCAAGGTGCCGCTCTACGAGACGTTCATCGAGGGCGCCAAGGAAGGGTTCGGCGTGGCGATCGGCATCGTCCCCTACCTGGTGGCGATCCTCGTCGCCGTCGGCGTGCTGCGCGCGAGCGGCGCACTCGAAGCGTTTCTGGGCGCGATCAAGGCCGGTGTGAGCCAGCTGAACGTCGACACTCGCTGGGTGGACGCGATGCCCACGGCACTCATCAAGCCGCTGTCGGGCGGCGGCGCGCGGGGCATGATGGTGGACACCATGAAGGCGCTGGGAGCCGATTCGTTCGCCGGCCGGCTGTCGTGCGTCATCCAGGGCAGCACGGAGACGACGTTCTACGTGCTGGCGGTGTACTTCGGCTCGGTCGGCGTCAAGAAGACGCGGCATGCGCTCCCCTGCGCCCTGGCGGCAGAAGTGATCGGCGTACTCGCGGCGATCGGCGTGACGTACCTGTTCTTCGGCTAGGTTCGCAGGGCGATGTGGGCGGGGCTGCCACGTCGCGAGGATCAATGCTTACGCGCGACGTCCTGTGAGGCGGCGGGGTGCCAGCGTGCCGGTCGCATTTGGGACCGACGGTTGGGGAAGGCCACCCTTTCCCCATCACGCGTCGGTCGCTCGCCAAACCTGGATGCCAGCACCCCCGCACGACCTCACGGGATCATCTGGAACGGCCGTTCCTCGCGGTAGAGGACGCCCGATCACCGCGACCCCACCGCGAATCAGGGTCCTTCGCGTTGCTGCGACGCGTTCAGGACCGCTCGAAAAACTGCTCGTGACGCCTCCTGCGAGAGCGGCCAGGACCGACTCCGTGGCGTGATGCAGAGCGTTGCAGGTGGAGTCGGTCCTGAGCGGCGCTCGCGTCAGGAGGGTGCGTGAGATGGGGCGGAAGCGAGGTGAGGCGTCGGGCGAGCGCGCCAACGTGACGGCCGAGAAGGCCAGCCAATCCGTCGCATGCAAGCTCATCGTGCGCTTCCACTTCCTTGCTGGAGTAGCGATGACGACGCTGGGCCGGTTCCGTGAACGCATTTATTCTCAGCAACGGGCGCGGGTCTCCGCTATCGGGGATATCCGTGTTTCCTCGATAGGGATGTCCCCTACGCAAGAGGCTTGAATGCATCTCTCCGCGGTGGGACGCTCGTTACATGCGCTGCGCGGTGACCATCGCTCGAGAAGGGGCGGACGTGGTCGCTCGTTGCCGCGAATTCCCGCGATGCGAGGGTCGCGCAACGAGCGCGTCGGATGCTCTGTCGCGCCTGAGATCGTCCGTGATCTTCTGGCTCGAGATGTGTCCCTGCGATCAACACGCCGAGTCGTGCCTCGTGCTCGACGTCGTCGAGGATCGAAGCGGTCGGGCGTGACCCGCGGCTACGCGGAGACCGCTCCGAGTGCCGCGGTTGCGCCCGAGCGCGGGGTGCGGCCGCCCGAGCGCGGCCGCCCGAGCGCGGCAGCACGAGGGATCGCCGTGTGATACTGTTTCCGTTCATGCGAAGCTTCCCGCTGCTCCTCGTGCTGGCCGCGCTGCTGGCGGGCTGCCAGGCGCAGCCGAAGGCGGGTCATGCCGCCGCGCCCAAGGCGATCGTCGCGCTGACGGATCAGACGCTCGTCTACAGCTGCCCGAGCTGCGGGATGGACTACGACCGCCGGGGCAAGTGCCACATGTGCGACGTCGATCTCGTCCCGACCCAGGTGACGTACCTCTGCCCGGCGGACGAGAAGCCCGTTGCCCACGCGGGCAAATGCCCGCGCTGCGACGCGAATGCGCGCGTGGTCAAGACCGCGGTCGCCGTAGAGACGAACCCTCCGGGCGTCGCTCCGAAGAGCGCCCCGGGAGCGAAGCCCCCGGCCGCCGCGGGCTCCGGCGCCGCGAACGGGAGTTAGCCCATGCGTCATGCCTCGCGCTACGCCATCCTCTTGGCCGCGGGGGTCATCGGGATCGCCGGCGGTGCCGGCGCCGCGAAGAAGACGCGCGACCAGTTCTGGACGCTGCCCGAGTTCAAGCAGCTGCCGATCGAGCGGATCGCGCTGTTCCCGGTGACCAGCTACGACAACAACATCCAGAACGAGAACATGGTCGAGACCGCGGTCGGCCAGGCATTCAAGTCGCTCGGCTACCGCTGGATCTCGGGCACGACCACCCGCGAGGTGATCCGTGGGCGGACGGGAAGCGATTCGCTGCTCAAGTCGATGCGCGCGGGCATCCTCGCGAACGCGCGGCTCGACTCGGTGAACGCGACCCGGGTCGCCGGGATCCTCAACTGCGACGCGGTGCTGACGCTACGGATCGATCAGTTCGAGCAACACGTGCCCGACTGGAACGTGGCCGGCAAGCCGTACACCACCGTCGGCGCCACCGGCGCGCTCGTCGACTCGCTCGGGCGGCTGTTGTGGACGGGCAAAGGTGGCGAGACGGGTGAGGGAGCGTATTACGACCCGGCGGCGAATCCGGTGGGTGTCAACGACACGGGCCTCGAGCGCAAGCCGATGTCGGCCCAGGGCGGCGCCCCGAGCTATCGCGAGGTGTTGACGATCCTGTTCACCCGCTGGGCGGAGCAATTCCCGACCCGGCCAGCGCCCCGAGTCAAGGCCGACTCCGTGGCGGCACCGCGGTAGGCGGTGTCGCTACTTCTTCGCGACGACACCCAGGGCATGCAGGCGGCCCTGCGTGAGGCGCAGGCGTCGGAAACGGTCGACGAGGTGCCGGTCGGCTGCGTCATCGTCCACGACGGGCTCGTCGTCGGCCGCGGTCACAATCAAGTCGAGACCCTCCAGGACGCCACCGCCCACGCCGAGATCATCGCGATCGGAGCGGCGTCGAGTACGTTGCAATCGTGGCGGCTCAGCGAGTGCACCCTGTACGTCACGCTCGAGCCTTGCGCCATGTGCGCCGGGGCGATCATCTTGTCGCGGATCGGCCGCCTCGTGTACGGCGCCCGCGACCCGAAGGCGGGGGCGTGCGGCTCCGTGCTCGACGTGATCCACGAGCGCCGGCTCAACCACCGGGTCGACGTCACGTCGGGCGTGATGGCGGACGAGTGCGGCGCGATCCTCAAAGACTTCTTCGCGCGCAAGCGGATCAAGGATGCCGCCGCGCAGGGCAACGATTCCGCCTGATTTCGCGCTCGCCGCGGCGGGCGACACCCGAGGAGACGAGCATGCCCGCAACCGCTACGCTCCAAAAGGCGCTCGATGACGCAATCGCGCACCTCAAGGCTGACTCTGGCACGATTCACGTCAAGGATCCCCAACGCATGGTGCTGCTGTTGGCGGCGAGCCGCAACATTCCGGCTCCCGTGCTCGACATCGTGCGCGAAGTGCCGTGGGGGAAGGGAATGGCCGGCGTGGCCGTCGAGCGCATGAAGCCCGTCAACGTGTGCAACATCCAGACGACGACGTCCGCGGACGTGCGTCCGGGCGCGGCGGCCACCGGGCTCCAAGGCGCGCTCGTCGTGCCGATGATGAAGGGGGAGAACGCCGTGGGCGCCTTCGGCGTCGGCTGCCTGGGCGATCGCGAATTCACGGAAGACGAGACGCGCTGGCTGTTGGAGTTCGCCGGCCGGCTCGCACAGCAGCTCGAGAGCTGAGGGGGTCTGGGGCCGCCCGCTCAGTGCGATTCGGGACGCGTTCTCACGGCCGAGTGAGGCGCTATGACCCGCTCAAGGAGGCGGTGCGGCGCATCAAGACCGTGCCGATCGACAGCGACACCATGGACACCGCCCGCGACCTCGGGATCTGCTTCGGCGACTAAGAGGCGCCTCGCGCGCAGGGCGCCCCGGCGGCCAACGGGTGACGCGCCGGGGCCGAAGCCCGGGCCTCACCAGACCCGGTCGATCAGCCGATACCGAGGCCCCGCAGCCCCGACTCCTTCCGGCGTCGTTCCCACCGCCCGCTCGGCGCGATGACAGCAGTAGAATGACGTTGCCAGCGCCGGCAGGGTCAGAGCCAGCAGCCCCGACGGCGCGCCGACGGCGAGCGGCAACGCCAGGTAGAACAGGCTCCTCGCACCCAAGTCCGGGTAGCGTACCGTTTGCCTGAGCCGCGCGACGCACGCCAACATCGCTAGCGCGATGCCCGCCACATTCCCCACGCCGGCGAACAGTGCACCACCCGTCGGGCCGATGAGAGCGTAGAAGCCGAGAACCGAGCACAGTATGACGGGCTTCACCCAGCGGGGTGCGGCGGTACCCGGTCGTGCGACGCCGGCCCGGCGCGCAAACAGGTCGGTCACCCAAAACGCGGTCACGAGCGTCCCGGCGAGGCAGAATCGGACCCAGACCGCGTCGAACACCGTGGAGAACATTCGTTCAGCCCTCGTCGATCCGGCGGCAGGCGGATGCTGAGGCTCCGCAGTCGCCATCCGCTCACCCCCTCCGTACCAGCCGCCGACCGAGCGCGTCAAGGTTCTTCCCTAATCCCCCTCCACGTCCTCGATCCGGCGCGGCCAGTCGCTCCTCAGCAGCCGGGACAGAGCGCGATCCGCGAGCAGTCGGCCCCCGGTTTGGCAGCGGGCGCAATAGTTGGCCTCGTTCTCGGCGTAGACGATGCGCTGGACCGGCGCGCCGCAAACCGGACACGGTTTGCGGTAGCGTCCGTGGACCGCCATTCCCTCGCGGAACGCCGTGACCTTGACGGGAAACGCGTCACCGGACGCCTCGCGCAGCCGCGCGATCCATTCCTCGAGGACGGCGACCGTCGCCTGGTGCAGCCGCGTCCAGTCGGAGTCCGAGAGCTGGCTCGTCTGGCGCAGCGGCGAGAGCTTCGCGCGGTGGAGGATCTCGTCGGAGTAGGCGTTGCCGATGCCGCTCACGAGCTGGGGATCCGTGAGCGCGCGTTTGAGCGTGTGGTTCTCTCGCGAGAGCCCCGCGCGAAACTCGGTCGCCGTGGCCTCGAGCGGCTCGACGCCCCCGGGGTCCAGTCCCGCGAGCGCCGCCTCACCCTGCACGACGTGGAGCGAGGCTCGCTTCTTCGTGCTCGCCTCGGTGAGCGACAGCGTGCCCGAGGAGAACTCGAAGGTCGCCAGCGCCAGCTTGCCGCTGCCCCGGGTGGCGGAACCCCCCGGGACGCTGTCCGGCGCCGGGGCGCCGGCGTCGCGGCGCGGCTCGACCAGGCTGCGCGATCCGGTCCGGCTTTCCGCGGGCTCCGCGGCCGCGGGCTCCCGGGCCACGGCAGCCCAGCGCAAGCGGCCGGCGATCATGAGATGCAGCACCAGCCAGAGCTCACCGTCGAGCCCGATAGCAATGCGCTTGCCGATGCGGCGTAGCCCCCGAACCCGACGCCCGAACGCCGACTCGAGCGGGGGATCGAAGGTGCGGAGCAGGTTCGGGCTGACGATGCGAACGCTTCGGAGCTCTGCACCCGTGATCCGGCGCTCCAGGTGGTCGAGGTATAGAGAGATGTCGGGGAGTTCGGGCATTTTGGGGTGATCTGGACGGGCCGGCCAGCAGGCGTCGAATTCGCTAAAATTAGCGAATCCGCCATATTTAGCGAATATCCTGTATCAATTTACGTGGCAACGAGTATGATCATCTGAGGCAGCCGAATTTCGCCACTATTCGCGAACGGGTCCCTGGTAGAGCTTGCGGTCCGCGAGGATCTGTGATCGCTGTATCCATTGTGCAACAAGAACTTACGAGCATGTCGAAGATCGCCCCGACGCCGGCACGATTCCTTCCTATACACCGTCGCGTGAATCGGCACCAGGTAGGAATTTCGCGAGCCATGGGTGCTGCGGGAGTGCCTGCGGCTCAGTCCGGGTCGCGTGATACCGGGCGCCTGGTGCCGCGACTGTTTGCGGAGCCGAGCGATGCAGGGGGCACACCGATGGCGACAGCGGACGTTCCTCTTCCGGCGGGAGTGGGCGGCAGCGTGATCTACGGCTGCGCCGGGCCGCGGCCGACGGGTGTTTGCTTCTGTCTGCGACTGCCGTTCCGCGACGAGACCCGCGACCCTCCTGGCGCCGGCCAGTTCGATCACGAGTGGGTGGTGTCGCGCCAGGAGCTGGATCAAGCCGAGCAAGTGGGCCGCAGCGATCAGGTGCTGTTGGGTCGTCGAGAGAGAGAGGAGAAAGCGTTCCTGCGGAATGTCGAGCGGCTGCTGAGGCGCGACGGCATGCGGTTGGAGCGCATCGGCCGGGAGCTGGTGCTACGGCGCGCTTGATCCAGGAGGAGGAGAGCGCCTCATGCCGACGTACGTCCAGAAGCTGCGCGTTCCGGTCCGGCTGTCGCAACCGAACCAGGACCCGCGCGACGGGTGGTTCCTGTTGTTTCCGCGGGCGGGCGACGGCGAAAGTCCGGAGAGCATCGTCGAGCTTTTGAATTCTCCGCGCGTCGTGCTGCCCTTCATCCAGCAGGACGATCGCACCGTTCTGCTGTTGACCCGCCAGAACATCGACTGGGTCGCGATCGGGGCCAACGTGGCAGTGGACCTGGTGGTGCGTCCCGGGCAGACCGTGACGAACTCGCAGCGCGTCGAGCTGCGCTTCACCGACGAGAGCCGTGTCGATGGAGTCATCGAGTGGGATGCGACGCATCGCAACTTGCGGCTGTCCGATTTCTTGAATTGGTGCGACGACTTCTTCGTGCTCAAGACGGGTTTCGGAATGCTGGTGGTCAACCGGCAGCGGATTCGCGAAACCCGAGTGGTCGATCAGGCGCTGCGGCCCGCGGAGAACCATTCGCGGCGACTGTGACGGCGGGTGCATTCGCGCCCCGACGCGCCGGCCGAAGGCGTGCGACTCGTGCCGCGAGGCACGCGTGGCCCGCTGTCGCCTAGTCGTCGGGGACGCCTTGTCATAATGTAGGAGCCGCATTCGCAGGTACGCGACGCGGCTCCCTGGCCACGTCACGCCGTGGCAGGGAGTCGCGTCGCGTGTGGATGGCCGCGCTTTACCACCCTTCGGAGCGACCGAGTTCGCGGCTCTCGACATCCGGGTGACCGCCGAACTCGGCAGGAACCATCGACCGATGGAACGCTTTGCCGGTCGCTACTTGCTGCTGAGGCAGTTGGGGCGAGGGGGAATGGGGGCCGTTCACCTCGCCCGCGATCTGTCGACCTCGACCGAGTGCGCGATCAAGCGGCTCGACCCACGAATGGTGCGGGTCGCGCCGAACTCGCTGCGGAAGGAGTTCGAGCTGCTGACGCGGCTCCGCCATCCGGCAGTCGTCAGCGTCCTCGAGCTGGGATTCGCCCCGGACGGCACCCCGTTCTACACGATGGAGTACATCCCCGGCGTCTCCGCCGACCAGGCGGTGAAGCAGGGTGATTGGGCGTCGCTCTGCCATCTCGCCGCGCAGATTACCCAGGGGCTCGAGGCGCTGCACGGCGCGGGCATCGTTCACGGCGATCTCAAACCCTCGAACCTACTCGTCGTGCCGACCGCCGCTCCGGGGGAACCCCACGCCGGGGTGTGGCTCGTGGACTTCGGTCTCGCGGGACTGCTCGACCGGGATCGCGAGCGCCACCGCGGCACTCCCGGCTTCGCCGCGCCCGAGATCGCACGCGGCGAATCCCCCGGCGTGGCGACCGACCTCTTCGGGCTCGGCGCAACCATGTACGTCCTGGCGGCGGGCAACGGCGCCTTCGTGCGCCCGTCGACGCGCGGCGGGCTCCACCGCCCGCAGAAGGCCTCGCCATCCGCGGTGCGACTGGAGGAGGCGGGAGTGCCGGCGGCGCTGGCCGAGCTGATCCTGCGGCTGCTCGCGCCGTCACCCGGTGAGCGGCCCAGCGACGCGCGCGAGGTGCGTCGCGAGCTCGAGCGGATCCATCCCGCCGTGCGGAGGGCTCTGTCGCACCGCCTGCAGACCGAGGTCGTCGTGGGACGTGAACGGGAGCTGTCGCGGCTCGAGCGGTTGATCGCGCCTGATGGCGTGGGGCCGCGCGTCACCGTCGTCTCGGGCGAGTCCGGCATCGGCAAGTCGGCGGTGCTCGGCGAGCTCGGCGTGCGTGCCGCGCTCGGCAGTCATGCCGTGTATCGCTTGTCGTGCGCCGGATCCGATGCGCCCGGGGCGCTGGTGAAGACGCTGCTGCGGCGCCTGGCGGTCGACGCCGAGGCGTCCGCCGACGACACCGAGCGGTCGCGCCAGGCGCTCGTCGTGATCGATCGCGAGGGTGCACCACCGGCGGACCCGGAGCTGGCGTTGCTGGTCGAGGCGGGAGTGGAGTGGGCTCGCGTGATCGCGCAGCGGGGCAAGGCGCCGCTCGTGCTGCTCGACGACTGGGACCGGCTCGACCCGGTCTCGCACGCGGTGATTCGCCGCTGCGTGCTGCACCCGGAGGGGACCGCGCTGCGCTGGGTGTGGGCGTGTCGCGCCGACGAGCTGAACCGATCCCAGGACGATCGCGTGCTGCTCGACGCGGGGCAGGCTCACCAGCTTTCCATTGGTCCGCTCGACGACGACGGCGCGGTGCGGCTCGTTGCCGCGCGCCTCAATCACAATCCTCCGGCGGAGCTGTCCCAGTTCCTGTCGCGACGAACGGGCGGCCATCCCGGTGCGCTCGTCGAGTTCCTCCGCGCCGCGGCGGCGTCGGGTGCGCTCCAGGAGAGCGACGCCGGGCTCACCGTCGATGCGGCCGGGCTCGAAAGGATCGCCCTTCCCGCCGACTTCGAGGAGTCCCTGCTCACGCGTCTCAGGACCCTGGGACCGGGCGCGCTCGCCGCGGCGACGGCGCTCGCGCTATGGGGGCGTCCGGCGGACGTGTCCGAGCTTCGCACCGTCGAACCGAGCGCGGGGGACGAGGCGATCGAGATGTTGCTCGGCGCCGGCCTCGTGACCCGCAGCGGCTCGGGCCAGCTCGCCATGTGTCCGCCGGGACTCGCGCAGCGGATCGTCGATCTGCTGGACGAGGAAAAGCGTCGCCGGCTGCATCGCGCCGCGCTCGCGCACGTGGGGCTCTCGCCGGCCGAGCGATTCGTTCACCTGCGCGGCGCCGGCCGCGCGCGCGAGGCGCTCACCACCGCGGCCACGGCGTTGGCGGAGCACGCGGACGAGCGGCTCGCCATGGATGCCGCAGCGTTGGCCGAGTCCGAGGTCCGCGACGAAGCGGCCACCTGGGAGGAGCGGGCCGGAGTGATGCTGCTCGAGCGCGGCCGGCACCGCGCGTCGATCCCCTACCTCGAGCATGCCCTCGAAGCCGAGCCGGCCTCGCCCTCGAGGCCCGCGCGCTGGTTCCACCTGTCCAGAGCCTACCTGCGCGCCGGACGCCCCGAACAAGTGGGCCGCGTGATTGCGAGCGCGCTCACGGAGGCACCGCCGCCTCGGTTCCGCTCGCTGCTGCTCCAAAACGAGGCGGCGCGCCTGGGGCTGATGGGCCAGGCCGAGCGAGGGGAATCCGTCGCGCGAGAAGCGTTGGCGATCGCGACCGAGGCGCAGGACGACGAGGCCATCGGCCAGGCCGCGATGACGCTCGGCAGCGCGTTGCTGGTTCAAGGGCGCACCGTCGATGCGCAAGTGATGGCCCGGCGATCGGAGGAGTCGATGGCTCGCGCCGGGAGCTGCGTCGGGCGAACTCGCGCCCTGGGCCTGAGAGCGGCGGTTGCCGCGGGGGAGCAGGATTTCGTCGAGGCGGACCGGCTGTTCACGGAGGCGCTGAGCGCCGCGCGGCGTGATGGTCTGCGACTCGCCGCCGAGGAGCTGCTCATGAGCTATGCGGCATTGCTCATCGAGACCGGTCGCTGGGCGGAAGCCCGCGAAGCGCACGCCGAGGCCGCACGCCTCGCCCTCGAGGACGCCCGCGCCCGCGGGGTCGCGCTGGCGCTCGCCAATCTGGCGCAGGATGACGCGCTCACGGGTCGCGGGGCGCGCGCGCTGCGCCAGGCGCGCTCGGCCGTGCGCCTCGCGCGCACGTACTTGCCTCGTTCCGAGCCGTATGCCTGGCGCGGGCTGGCGCAGGCCTACCGGATCTCGGGTCGGATGCGCCGCGCGGAGCGCGCCAACCGCCGGGCGCTCACGCTGGCGCTTCGGTTCGGAATGCAGAGCGAACTGGAATGGAGCCGCGTCGAATATGGTCGGCAATGCGCGCTGGCCGGCCGCTGGCGCGAGGCCGAAGAGGCGTGGTCGCGCACCTTACAAGAGCCGGCGCAGTCGCGCTCGGTGGGCGGCACGATCCTCGCCGCGCTGGTGGGCCGCGCCGCGCTGCGACGCCGGGACTACGAGACCGCGTCCGCGCGGCTGTCGGAGTGCGAAGAATGGATCGGGAGGCGGACCGCGCCGTACGCCCAAGCGCACGTGCTGCAGCTTCGCGCCGAGTACGCCCTGACCGAGGGTCGACTCGACGAGGGCCTCGATCTGGCCCAATGCGCGCTCGCCGTACTGGGCGACCTGCCGGCGCCCGCCGATCGCGCCGCCGCCGCGCTCGACTTTGCCCGCATCGCGCTCGCCACGGGCGCCGATCCGCGGTTGCCCGTCGACGAGTGGTTGCAGGATGCCTCGGGGACCTTCGAGCGGCTCGGCGATCACCCGAACCGCGAGCGCGCGCTCGCGCTGATGGTCGATTGGCTGCACCGGCATCGCGTGTACGGTGGGGGCGCATCGCGCGATCGCGGTCTGATCCAGTCCGTGAGCCGCCTGCTCGATTCGCTCGCGGACTTGCGCGAGCTGACGCAGCGTGCGATGCAGATGGCGGTCGAGCAGCTCGATGCCGAGCGCGGCGTGTTGCTGCTCATGGACGCCCACACCGGCAGCCTGCAGCCCGTGGTCGAACACGGCGCGGTCGACGGCGCCACGCGGGACCGGGCGATGAGCTTCAGCCGTCAAGCCGTCGAGCGCGTCGCGAGGAGCGGGGGTCCACTGCTCATTCACGATGCGCCGGCTCAGCCGGAGGCGATGTCCGACAGCGTCGTGGACCTCGGGCTGCGATCGATCGTGTGCGTGCCGCTGTACGTCGCCGGCAAGGTCGTCGGCGCCGTCTACCTCGACGATTCCCGCCGGCCCGACGCGTTCAGCGTCGACGACCGTGGGCTGCTCGAAGGCTTTGCTCACCTGATGGCGGTCGCCATCGAGAAGAGCCGCGGCCACGAGGAGGTCAGCCGCGCGAACGAACTGCTCGTCGGCGAGAATCTGTTCCTGCGCCGCGAGGTCGGCGTGCGCTTCCAGCCGCGCAACTTCATCGGCATGAGCTCGGCGATGCAGCAGGTGCTCGCGGTCGTGGAGCGGGCGGCGCAGACGTCGACGACGGTGCTGCTCACCGGCGAGAACGGGACCGGCAAGGAGATGATTGCACGCATTCTCCACCACAGCGGCAAGCGAGCGCTGGGGTCGTTTGTGCCGGTCAACTGCGGCGCGATTCCCGAGACGCTGCTCGAAAGCGAGCTGTTCGGCATCCTGCCCAATGTCGCCACCGGCGTGCGCGCCCGGGACGGTCGGTTCGTGCAGGCGGACGGCGGCACGTTGTTCCTCGACGAGATCGGCGACATGCCGCTCAAGCAGCAGGTGGCGCTGCTGTCGGCGATCGCGAACCGGGAGATCACGCCCGTCGGGGGCGGACAGCCCGTGGCGGTGGACGTGCGGATCATCGCTGCGACCAATCGCGATCTGCGGCGGCGCGTCGAGTCGGGTGCGTTCCGCGAGGATCTGTTCTACCGGTTGAACGTCATCCCGATTGAGATTCCGCCGCTGCGCGAGCGCAAGGCCGACATTCCGGCACTCGCCCAACACTTCGCGACCCACTTCGCGCAGCAGCAGGAGCGCGAGGTGCCCGCGCTGAGCCCGGAGTTCTTGGCGGCCCTGATGCAGAGCGATTGGCCCGGCAACGTGCGCGAGCTGCAGAACTACGTCGAGCGCATCATGGCGATGACCGCGGGTCACGTGTTGTACCCGAGCCCATTGCCTCGCGACCTCGTCGCCCGTGCCCCGCGGATGCGCGTCTCGCGGGGCCGGCGGCTCGTCGACCTGGTCGCCGACATGGAGCGGCGCCTCATTCGCGAGGCCCTCGAGCGGTGTGCGGGCAACCAGAGCCGGGCCGCGCGAGAGCTCGGATTGACCGAGCAATCCATGCGTTATCGACTCAAGCGCTACGCGCTGGCGCGAAGTCGCCGAAATTTGCGAGTTCGCAAAAAACGGCGATAACGTCGTAATCCATTAACGGCAAACAACTAACCAATCAATACGAGCGCCCGTTCGCTGAATTCGGCGAACGGGCGCAGTGTTTTGTGCTGCTCAACCAGCCGAAAATGGCGAACTAAATCTCATTTTCACAGTGAGTTGTATGGCTGCATGCTTAATACGCGGAATGTGGCATGAGTCTGGCCATGGAACGCATCGAGGACCTTCGCCACTTGTCCCTAGACCGGAGGTACGCATGAAGACCGCCAGGATGCACGCCCTTGCCCTCGTCGTTGGCGTCAGTCTCGTCGCCGTCCTCGCCGCCGGAACCGCCACGGCTCAGTGCGTGCCCGACCCACCGTCGGGTGCCATCGCTCAGCTCAATTGCGGTGCCAATGCCGTGCGGCCCGCGCCGCAGGAGCCGGGCTCGACCGTTGCGGGTGTGCCGCTCAACGTTTTCGTGCGCAATCCCATCGTCGTTTCCGTGTCGTGGTTCGCGTCACGGATACCGGCCGGCATGACCGGGCGGGCGGCCTTGAGGCCCCGCGGATTCATGAATGCGGTGGTGCCAGGCTCACGGACGCCGAAGCAAAGTGGGTGGTAGCGCGAACGGAATGGGGCGCGCGGGCGTCGATGTGAGCCCGCGACGCACCAGCCGGAACGCCCGCGCGGCCTCCGCAATTCATCCAAACCTGCAGGAGGCGGGCCGCAGTTCGAACTCGGCCCGCCTTCTCTCTCGCTGTCTCCGTCACGAGCCGAGATCGGGCGGGTCGTCCGGAATGTGCACGCTGGTCCATGCGGGGGGGTCGCTCGCGGGAAACGACTCTTCGAGGATCTCGTCGATTCGCTCCTCGCGTCGCTCCGTCTTTTCCGTATCGGATTCCGGCCCGGGGGATGACTGGGGCGCTCTCGGCTTGCTCCCTTTGCCTCGGGTCATCGTGGCCTCGCGCGCGACCGGGACGTCGACCGCGACCGCGGCAACCGGCTGAATCCGGTGCGCGGTTCGGTCCGCGGTGGCGGCTCCCGAGCTCGTTCGCCTGCTGCGGCGCCGGGCTCCCACCGCTCGAGGCCATTCTCCCCTATTTGCGTGGTTTTCGGAACGGGGGCTTCAACGCGATCTTGACCCCCGAGATCGTCCCCGAGAGCGCCGCATGGACATGACTCGCGGTGCCGCCGCCGATCTCGCTCGCGGCACGGAGCGCGCCGGCTCCCGCGGCTTCTGCGGCGTGCTCGACCGACATCCCGAGGTCGCGCGCCATCTCGACGGCTCCCTCCACGGCGCCGCGAGCCGTGTGCGCCACGTTGCCCCCGACGTCCGCCGCGCTCGCGACCAGGGCCGCGGCGTACGTGTTCACCGTGTCGGCCGACGCGGTGCCCGCCGACTCAGTGCCGCGCAGCGCGCCCACCATGATGGATCGCGCACTGTTCCCGACCTCCGATCCCACTTCGGTGACGCCGTGCACGGCGCCGGCGACGACTCCCGCCCCCAGGGCAAGGAATTCCGCACCCACGGCTCGAGTGCCGCGCAACGTGTCGACCGTGACCGCCGTGACGAGGTCGACGAGGGCGTCCGACGCATTTCCGGCCCCTTCGATCGCGGTGACGAGATGTTCCTTCACCTCCAGCACGAGAGACTTCGACGTTTGACTCATGGACCGCTCCTTACGCGGCGAGCTCGCCGCTCGTCCGGGCGCCACGAAACGACCGATTCCGCGGCTGCGGGCGCTCCTCTGGGCGCGCCCTCCCGTCCTTCAACCCGGCGTCGGGCGCCGGGATTCGCGTCCTTGCTTCCGTGTTGCTGCGGCGGACACACACTTCCGCGTAATTACCGATGCCGCCCGATTGGGATCAGTTCAAGATCTCATCACGGAGGGCTCAAAACGGGGCGTCGGCGTGCAAGCGCCAAAGCGAATCGCACGATGGGAGCCCTGCGACCGGGCCAAAACCCCGACCCCGCGGGCCGTCCGAGTGGACACTGCCCGGCGCCGGTGCCACAGTGTCGCGCCGGGTCCGACCACGTCGAGGCCCGAGTCACGGACCCGCCGCGTCCGCGCACGTGTCCCCATTCCGAATCACCCCGGTTCCGAACCCCATGAGCCCGTCGCTGTGGTTGATGTGCCTGCTGCTGTTCGCCGAGGGCGGCACGCTGTCGTTCCTCACCACGCCGACGCTCCTCTATTACGGGAAGTACCACGAGCCTTGGGTCGTCGCTCTCTTGGGCAGCGCCGCGAGCGCGGCCGGGAGCGTCTTGCAGCTGCTGTTGCTGCGCTGGGCGTTCTCGGAGAAGCACGCATGGATGAAGCGTTTCGCCCCGTCTCGCGAAAAGGTCGAGGAGGCGATTCGCCGTTATCCATCGGCTTCGTTCTCGGCGCTCGTGGTGGCGCGCGCGACGCCGCTTCCCGACGCGCCGCTCAAGCTGGTCGCCGCGGTGGCGGAATACCCAGTGGGGCTCTACTCGCTCGCGGTGTTCCTCGGGGCGCTGCCGTATTTCTACGTGCTTGCCCTGCTCGGCAAGGAGTTCGACTTTCCGACGTGGGTCCTCGTCGCGGCGGTGGCGATCATCGCGCTGGGGATCCTGCTCGACCGGTTGCGCGCTCGGCGGTCACGAGCCCGCGGAGGACCGTCCTCCGGAACCGAGGCTGCGGGGAAGACCGGCGCCGGGAGCGCCCGAGGAGCCAGCGTTGACGATTGAGCCGGGAGCCACGCGCCTGTTCCTCGTGCGCCACGGGGCGACGGTGCTCACGGCCGAGGATCGATTCGCCGGAGCGACCGATGCTCCGCTTTCCGACGTAGGCCGCGAGCAGGCTCGGCGCTTGGCGGATCGTCTCGCGGACGAGCCGATCACCGCGATCATCGCCTCGCCGCTCGGCCGCACCGTCGAGACGGCCAGCATTCTTGCCGCGCCCCACGGCCTCGAGGTGCAGAAACGCGCCGAGCTGAGGGAGATCTCACACGGCCGGTGGGAGCAGCTCACACGGCGCGAGGTGGAGGAGCGCTTCCCCGACGAGGCGGCCGCGTGGGAACAGGACCCGTTCACGTTCGCGCCGACCGGCGGAGAGAGCGGACTCATGGTCACCGCGCGAGCGCTGCCCGCCGTGATCGACATCGTGCGCGCGCACGCCGGGGAGAGGGTAGTCGTCGTCTCGCACAAGGCGACCATTCGACTCTTGCTCAGCTCGCTCCTCGGCTTCGATCCGAGACGCTACCGCGACAACCTGGATCAAAGTCCCGCCGCGCTCAACATCGTGGACTTCCGCGACCCTTCCCACGCACGACTCACCCTGTTCAACGACGTCTCGCACGCCGCCGAGACGGGACTCGCCATTCCGACCGAACCCTCGGCCCGCCTATCCCGGTGGTGGGGTGGCCCCGGGCGAAAGAGTTAGCAACGCTTTGAAGTTCGCTAGGGCGCCGCGACTGACCCACGCCTGGCCCGACGTGCTAGCATGCCGCCTTTGGTCTGGGCCCGACGATGGCTCCTGAGTCCTAGCCAGGTTCCCGGAGAAGCCTTCAGGTGAAGAGCGTCTCGGTCGTCGTACCGGCTTTCAACGAAGAACAGCTGCTGCCCACGTGTCTCCAGGCGCTTCGCGCCCAGGACTACGCGGGCGAGATCGAGCTTCTCGTCGTCGACAACGCCAGCACGGACGGGACCGCCAGGGTCGCCAGAAGCTACGGCGCAACGGTCGTCTCCGAGCCCGCGCGGGGGTATTGCCGAGCGCTCACTCGCGGATTCGCCGTGGCGCGCGGCGAGATCATCGCCTGCACGGATGCCGACACGGTGGTGCCGACGGACTGGATCTCGAGCCTGGTGCGGGAATACGAGCGGCACGAAGACGTCGTCGCGATCGGTGGAGAAATCGAGTTCGACTGCCCCAACTGGAAGAGCCGGCTGCTGACGCAGTGGTTCATTCCGCACTTCAATCGACTCGATCGCGCCAACCCCGCCGGTCCGCACCTCTGGGGCGCGAACCTGTCCGTTCGCAGCGACGCGTTCCACGCGGTGGGCGGGTGGAACCCCCGGTTCAGCCTGCAGGCGGACAGCGAGCTGTCGGAGCGTCTGCGCCAGGTCGGTCGCGTCGTCATTCTGGAATCCGTGAGCGTGCGCACGTCGTCGCGGCGCTGGAACCGGTCGCTGCTGCTCAACGCGTTCATCTATGCCAGCAACTGGTTTTGGTTCCACATCTTCGGCGTTCCTCTGTATCGGGAGTTCCCCGTCATTCGGGACGGCTCCGAGCGCCGTCCGGCGTCGTTGCTTCGCAGACTCGAGCATCGCGCGGCGCTGCTCACCTGCGCGGCCATCGCGGTTCTCGGCGCCGTGGGCTACGCCGCGTTCGAGCCCCGCTCCAGCGAGTTCGGTCGCACCTACTGGACCGGAGCGACGCGCGAGAAGGTGGTGGCACTAACCTTCGACGACGGACCGAACGAGCCCTACAGCACGCGCGTGCTGGACGTCCTGCAGCGCGAGCACGTGCATGCGACCTTCTTCCTGATCGGCCAGAACGCTCGCCGCTATCCGGCGACCGTGGCCCGGATCGTTCGCGACGGCCACGTCGTCGGCAACCACTCCGACACGCACCCGTCAGGCTACGCGCTCAAGCCGGAGCGGTGGCTACAGCAGGACGTCGACACCGCGGAGGAATCGATTCACGCGGCGGGCGGCGTCTACCCGAGCCTGTTCCGGCCGCCGCAGGGTCTACGGTCGCCGTGGCTCATGAACGTGCTCAAGCAGGACTCGCTCACCGCCGTGACGTGGGACGATGCGCCGCGCGACTGGGATCCGCACCCCGCCTCGGAGCTGGTCCGGCGGACGCTCGCGCAGGCCCATCCCGGCGCGATCATCCTGCTCCATGACGGCATGAACCTCACGCCGCACGCGGATCAAAGCGAGACGGTGAAGGCCCTGCCTCAGATCATCGAGGGATTGCGCGCACGCGGCTATCGATTCTGCACCGTCCCCGAGCTGATCGGCGTCCCTGGGTCGTTGACCCGCTGGTCGCCGGCTCCCGTCGCCGCGAGCGTCCACCGCGCCGGCTGATCGGTCCGGCACCATCCCCCGACGGAGCTACCGCGGGATCGCCGGTCACCCATCGATCTTCGGTCAAGGCTGCTGCGTGCTGCGGCCGGCGCTCTTGTTCACGATGCTGCTCGTCCTCACGCGGTTGGCTGGCGAGTCGAGGCGGGATTCGAGCGCACGAACGGACGTCCACCCCACTACTGCGCACTAAGATCCTGGATCGCCGCGGGTGGGGTCACGTCGGTCGTCGATGTCGTGAGCGAGAGCACGTTGCTGATCGCCGACTTGTTCGACGCATTGTCGATCGCCTTGATGGCGAAGAACAGCTGCGTCCCCGGGGTCAGGCCCTGGACCACGAACTGCTCCCTCGATCCGGCGGGCTGTGGCGTCAGCGAGTTCGCGACCGGGCTAGCGCTGTCGAAGTTGAGCGCGGTGATGGGCGAGACGGACATGCGTATCTCGTAAGCCGAGGCCTGACCGCTCATCCCATCATCGCCGGGTGCGGTCCAGGTCAGTTGCACATTGTCATCGTTCACGAGCGCCGCGGCGAGGTCGGTAATGGTGGCCGGCGGGGTCACGTCGGAGCCGCTGGATCCGAAAGGGAGGGCACCGATGTCGACGCCTCCAATGCCGTTGCCAATCGCCGGAGAGTTTTGCCGGAGGTGCGGGTCGAACCCATACACGTCGCTCGTGCTGCCTCCGACAAGCAGTGGGTCCCCGTAAATGCTGCTACAGTCGGCACTGTAGTTCTTGCAGAGCGTCCCGGAGGCTCCGGGTCCCGTACCCGTGGCGTCGACGTAGATCGAGGAGGACGCTGGATTCTTGCAGAAGTAGAGGTTGTTGTTCCCCTTCCAGTTCGTTCCTACGGGGGAGTCGAAAGACAAGGCGGACCCTGACTTACCGGATGCAGAGGCGGCAGTCGAATAGAAGATGTTGTTGATGACGCTCGTGGAGGACCAACTGCTCCAGGCGGCACTGGCCCAAGCCGAAAATCCTCCGCCGTCCAATCGAATGAACGTGTTGTTCTTGATCAGACAGTTCGACGATAAGCCGCTGAACACGATCGGAGACACACCCTTGCCGATCATCGCGCACCCGGTGAGCGTGTCGCTCCGGGCGCCGTCCTGCCAATACACGATCGCAACCTGCGAGGGTGCATCCTGCCGGAACACGCATGAGTCGTACCGATTGCCGTGGCTCGTGCCCGGAAACGAGCCGCTGCCGGTCAACATGATATTGCACTGGTTGGGGCCGCGCAGCAGGAAGGTGTCTCGCTGGAATAGGTTGTAGATCGTGTAGTCACGGAAATAGGACACGTCGCATTCGTCACAGGCTGTGGTGCGCTGGTTCTGCATGTCGAATGTGCAGTCGATAAACTTTCCATACCTACCGCCGTACATCTTGAATAGACCGTGATCACCCGATGGCAGGTTCCTGATGATGAACCGGCAGCTCTTGAAGTAGAGTCCATTGGTCGCGGAAATCCTGAGGCACGCCCCGTATCCGCTATTGTTGATGTTGAACTTCGAATTGATCAGCGTGTCCCGATTCGTGGTGATGGGATTGCTACTGTTTGTCCCGCCTTCGACCCAGAGCACACCGCCGGTCATCGTGCAGTTGGTGATGACGTTGTCGTCTCCACCCTGAGAAAAGCTGACCATGCCGCTGGGTCCGATACACCAGCCGATCGAGTCACGAGAAGTGGAGAGGGCCAGGCCGCCGCCGAATTGGACGCCCTTGATGCTGACGTAGGAACGAGACCCCAAGGTGATCCCGGGGACGACGGTGGTTGCAGGATTCGAGAGGCTGCCGACGTATGCGATGAACCGCGAGTAGGACGTGCCGCTATTGAGCGGCCCGATGCTCGTGACATAGGTTCCGGGCGCCAGGATCGCGACGTCGCCCGCGAGGAGCGACGAATTCGCCTTGGCGAGGCTCCAAGGCGCGGACTGCGTTCCGGCGTTCGCGGCGCTGCCGGTAGGGGAAACGTAGTAGGTCGTCGCCTCGGCGCCGGCCGTCCACACGAACAAGAGGGCGCCGAGTGTTGCGAACAGATTTCGAGTTCTCACTGAGCGTTCTCCGCTAATCAGGCGGTGCCTGTCGATCATCATGAAAGAGCGGATGCCGTCGGCGCCGAGAACGCCGGCCATCTCTTGTGAACGCGCCCGTCGGTTCGATCCGAGGGGGAACGGTTTCACGTTGCGGCTCAGGGACTTCCATTCCTGGCGAGCATTCAGTGACGTCAACCCCGAAGTCGCCAGGCCAACGCAACATTCGTGCCCGTGCCCGCCCAATAATGAACTGGCACAAGCGGTTGCGACACCGCTACTCGCGTAGGCCCGATCTGCCGCGGGGAGGCGGTATCGGGCATCCTGCGCGCTCGGGTTGGCAGGACGCATTCGTCCAGGCGTTCCCTCGCGGTTCCCGGTTGGAGGAGACCTTAGTGGCAGACTTGGCCGCTGTCTAGAGGTTGGTCGTCTTTCTGGCCACTTTCTGACGTGGGCTGAACGTATCGTGCAGGTCTTGCGCGAACGGCCACGTGGGGGAAGCAACGAAGCCGCGGCACCCTCCAGGGTGTGGCGGCTTCGTGCAGGGTGCCGGTCCGACGCCGCCGCTAGCGGATCGCCGTTCCCTCGCGAACGAAGACGCAGATCCCAGGCGCAACGCTGAGGCCTTGGAACAGCGCCGCCACCGGCGGGGATGGCCACCGAGCGACGATTCGGTAGGGCCCATGGAGGAGCGTATCGCCGAATGCCGCGCCCAACGGCTGGCGACCGAAGATCAGGTAGTCGTCGAGAGACGACGTCAGAACGACGTTGCCCCGGGGCCCGTGAGGCTTCTCGGCGAGCGAGTCTGGATTCGTGATCAGCGTGACCATCCGGACTGCCTCCGGACTGCCCGGATAAGGAAGCCGCGCTTGGTAATGGGGGTTCCCAGCAACTTCGACCGTTGTCCCGGCGGGAAGCTGGTCGGCGAGCCACCGCTCCGCCGAGTGGCGGGGATCCATGAGCATCACGACATCGAGTAGTGGTCCTCCGACCAGCGTGGAGGCGCACAAGGCCACGAGCAGCGCCGGCCGAAGCGGGCCCCCCGCTCGACGGAAAGCCGAATCCCAGCCCCGTGCAGCCAACGGCAGGGCGAGCGCCAAGAACGGCAGGAGAAATCGCGGGTAGACGTATCCGATGGAGCCGATGAAGGTGGTCACGTAGAGGACGCTGCCTGCTACTTGCCAGCCGAGGCCACGCAGGGAAGAAGGCGATCGAATGGCGAGCGCGAGGCCCATGAGCACGGGCAAGCCAAGTGCTACAGAACCCTGGGAAGCGACGCGCAGCCCGAGGCCGGCCAAGCCCGCGGGCGTGGCCGGGAAGGTACGCGGGTAGCGTGCCGTTTCGAATAGGAACCGGTGATGCTTGGCCCATCCGGACATATTCACGGGAAGGTTCCAGACCAAGCAATAGATTCCCATCGTAGCGAGCAGCACGAGAGCGATGGCCCGGAACTCGCGCTGCCACCGGGGCCGCGCCAAGCCCTGGCGTGCGGACCCTGATCCCAACTGTCTCGCTTGCAGGTAGGCCGATAGCACGATGACCGCGCCGAGGGGTGCCACCTGCTCCTTGCTGGACACGGCCAGCGTGGCGGCGGCGGCGCCACCGAACAGCCACCATGCGGACGGTCGGCGCGCGCTGACCAACGCAAACCCCAACAAAGTCCAGAACAACATGTGCATGTCGACGTTGCTCGTCCGCGCGTAGTAGACAAAGGCCGGTGCCCCAGCGAGCAGCACGGGGATCAGCCAGCTCCGAACTCCCGCGGACGGGCGCGCGATGCCGACCGATGAGTCTCCGGCCCCGTCTTCCTGAGACACTTGTTTGGCGACGACCCAGGCGATCACGAGGGCGAACGCAAGCGACACGAATCGCGCGGTCAGACCGAGCACTGCCATGGCCGACTCGGGGTGGGAGAAGCCCCACGGGTATTCGCTCGATGGTCGCCCAAGCTCCCCGATCAGGTGCATGAATGCGAGCACTGCAGCATAAGGGATCGCCGTTAGGAGGTAGGGCGCGGGACCATAACTCGAGTACCAACCGGGCCCGAAATGCGCCCTCAGTGCCTTGAGGACGGAGCCGGGGGCGATGTTGTCCACGTCCCAGGGGGCCGTGGCGTGGAGTCCCCACCACACGGGCACGACGAGGACGATCGCCAGCATCAGCCAGGCGATGCGGAAGCAGTTCATCCGCGGCATTGGAATGAAGTGCCTCTGGGTCTGTCGTGGAGCTCCGTTGACACGAGACCCCCAGCTTAGCATGCTCCACGAGCGATTCTTTCGCCCCGCGATCTCAGAAGCCGGCGCGGCCGTTTCAGGTACGACAGCAAGCCGGGTGCGGCAAGCTCCGCAGGCGACACTCCGAGTTCGTGCGGTCCTTCAGCTCGACTTCATTTCCAGTGCGGCTGTCCAGGTTGAGTTCGATGCCAACTCGGAGGCGACGGCCAATCCTGCCCGGTCCCATCGGGCACGCTCATGCGCTCCGACTCGCACTTGTGGGGTGCGTCGTGCTGGCCACCGCGCACGCTCTCTATTACTGGCCTGAAGTAATCGATGATGCGTATATCGTGTTCCGCTACGCGAAGAACTACGTCCTGGGTTATGGCATGGCATTCAACCCCGGCGGCCCGCAAGTCGAAGGGTTTTCGACGCTGACGTGGTTCTGGTTGTCGGTCCTCGCACTCCGCCTTGGAGCCCACGACCTCCTCACGTGGGCGAAGGTCGTGGGAATTGTTCTGCATGCACTGACGGTCCTGGGAGTCTTCAAGATCGCCACGTGGGCATCGGCGTCGCCACGCGCAGGACTCCTCGCCGCGTTGCTCTATGCGCTCAATCCCTTCGCGGCCTACCACGCAGTGGCGGGGCTCGAGACCCCGCTCGCCACCGCGCTGGTGGTCGCGGTCGTGATCGCGGTGACCCGGCTCGATACCCAACCCCGGGTGGCCCTCGGCGGGCTGCTACTTACGCTGCCGCTGCTGCTGGCGACGCGCCCGGAATCGTTCGGGTATGCAGCGGCGATCCTGGTAGCAGGATGGGTCTACCATCGCAACGATCACGCCACGGTCCGCCGCCTGGCGCTCGGTGCCATCGTCGCGGTTGCAGTCCAGGCGACGCTAATGACGTGGCGACGGATGACGTTTGGTGCGCTGTTCCCCAACACTGCGGCGGCCAAAGCCGGGGGGTTCCTGCAGCACGCGCTGGGGCTGCATTACACCACCCGGTACTTCGATGCGCTACCCATCCCGACCGACGTTGCCCTGTACGTGCTGTGCTCAATCGCGATTCTTCTCCGCCCCACTCGTCGCGATCTGGTGCTGGTCACTCCGGTGGTCAGTGCGGTCGTGTTTGCGACGGTCGTAGGGGGTGATTGGACGCACTCGTTCCGGTTCCTAGTCCCGGCGACGCCATTCGTCTGCGCGCTCGTGGCGCGGGGTTCGATTGCTGCGTTCGAGGCGCGGAGATGGCCGATCGCCGTTGCACAGACGGCGCGGCTCACGGTGGCTGTTCTCCTCGTCCTGACGGCCATGCAGCTCGCTATGCTCGACCATGAAAGGGTGTATCCCAATGGCTTCAGCCGAGGCTGGAAGCCGCTGATGTGGCCGGCATGGATCGCCGGACGAGTGACTCGCGGCTATGAGGCCCGGCTCCCCGGGGTGACACGCTGGCTGCTCGAACACGTCTCTTCCGATGGAACCGTAGCCACCGGCGATATCGGCTTCCCCGCCTGGACAACCAATGAACGCATCATCGATCTCGTCGGACTCACCGACCGGAACCTCGCCCGAATTGTTCCAGCGGGTGACCAGTCGGGATTCACCCGTTACCTCGAGCGCATGAATCCCGACGTCGTGGTGATGCAAACCTCGGACGGGCGTCCGGTCGGGGATTACGACAGGCTGCTCGCTGGTAGCGGCGTACTATCCCGATACCGGCAGATCGCATCCGTCCCGTCGTACGGCTCGCGAACGGAAGCGGACCTGAGCGTGAGGTTCGGAGCCGCGCTCGACTCACTGCCGGACTCGGTGCTGGCACGATACGACCGCGCGCTGATCTGGAATCCCGGCGTGCCGGACTTGCGCACATGGCGCGACGAATTCGCGCGCCGGCACTTACGCTGATCCGGCTCGCCAGGTCGGAGTCAAGGAGTTCCTAGCTCGTGAAGCGGTAGCGGAGGAGAGTCCAAATGGCCTCCACTCCGTCGGTCCAGCGTATCTTCTTCCCCTCCGTGTAAGGGCGAGGCAGGTAGCCATTCAGAGGGACCTCCACGATCGGGATTCCCCTGCGGAGCGCTTTCGCCGTCACCTCCGGGCAGAACTCGAACCGTTGGCAACGGAGTGGAATCGATTTGAGGACGTCCGTGCGGAACGCCTTGTAACACGTGGCTTCGTCCCGCAGCGGGTAGCCGTACAGCACCCTCACGGAAAGCGCCAGTAGCACGTTGGCGATCTTGTTGGCCAGCGGCATGGTGGGGGGCAGTCCGCGAAAGAAGCGGCATCCGTACGAGATCGTCGCTCGGCCCTCGAGGATCGGTGCGATCACGACCGGGATCTCGAGGGGGTCGTATTCGAGATCGGCGTCCTGGATGATCACGACCTCCCCGTCGGCGTGCGCGATACCGGTTCGAATGGCCGCTCCCTTGCCGAGATTCCGCTCGTGGCGCAGCAGCTTGATGGAGGGGATGCGACCAAGAATCTCGGCGGTCCCATCGGTCGAGCAGTCGTCTACGACGATGACCTGCTTGTCGAACGGGGCGGCTTCGAGCCTGTCCAGCGAAGACTCGATCGTTCTCGCTTCGTTGAAGGCGGGGACGATCACGGAGATCTTTGCGCCCGTTTTCGCCGATCGCTCGTTCTTCACCCTGCTCCTTTGGGTGGGGTCACCGCGGGTCGGACCCTGACTCGCGGGGCGAGAACGCATCGAGCGCTTGCGGCCGAGTCCCCGAGGGGGAACGCTGCCGCACGCACGCCAGACCCAAGACTCTGTGGCAACGCCTCAGCAGCATAGCATGCGCCGTCGCGGCTGTACTGGGTACTGCGCAGCATGCCGCGACTCGCGGTATTCTTGTGCGCGACATGTCTCCATACGACCGAACGCGAGATCCGTTGAGTGCCGTAAGAGCGGATGGCGCGAACCGAATGAATGGGGAAACGCCTGATCGGACGCGGAGGTGAGTTCCGTCTGACGCCGCCTGCCCTCGAATCCATGCCTGGGGTCCTGGTCCTCGGGGCGAACGGCAATGTCGGTTCGCTGCTCGTCGAGGAACTGACCCGTCGGGGCTCTCTCGTGACGGCGGCGTTACGCCCGCGGCGGGCGCCTCCTCCCGGTCCTTCGGGGGTCCGATGGGTGGAGGCCGAGCTGAGTCGGCCCGATTCGCTGCGATCGGCTTTGGTCGGGATCGACCGCGTCATTTGGACTCCCTCCGTCGGGCTCGTACCGGGTTGCCTGGCGGTGCTGGAGGAGGCCAATCCGGCGCGGGTCGTCGTGATCTCCTCCGCCAGCGTGCATACGCAGCTGCCGAGCGGCGGTGCGCGGAAGAAGCGGGCCGCCGAAGCGGCGATCCGCGGGTCGAAGTTGCATTACACGATCCTGCGGCCGACGATGATCTTCGGCAATGCGCGCGACCGCAACCTTACGCGGCTGCTCGACTACCTCGACCGATTTCCCATCTTCCCTCTGTTCGGAGACGGCTCCGGGCTGATGCAGCCGGTGTTCATCGACGACCTGGTCGAAGCGATCCTGCGTGCCGTGGCCAGACCCATTGCCGACCGGCAGACCTACGACATCGGAGGGGCGGCGGCTCTGAGCTATCGCGCGCTGGTCGAAACGACCGCCGAGGCGCTCGGCCGCCGGGTTTGGTTCGCGAGGATCCCGGTGGCTCTGGCGGCCGGCTCGCTGAGGCTCGCCAACCGGATCGGGATGCGGTTTCTGTCCGAGGAGCAAGTGCTCCGGTTGACCGAGGACAAGGTCGTGGACAACGGCCGGATCGTGGCCGACCTGGGATGTGCTCCTCGCGGCTTCGCTCAGGGCATCGCCGAACAAGTGAGCGCACGGCGAGCGATGCGGATTCGCGCGGTCACGGCGCCGGTGAACCGGCGGACATGACGACGGACGGCCGCGGCGCGATGAACCCTCCAGCCGGCGAGAATCCGGCGCCCCTGCGGATTCTGTTCCTTACGCAGTATTACCCGCCGGAGGTGGGGGCGGCGCCGGCGCGGGCGGCGCACTTCTCGCGATCTCTGGTGCGTGCCGGGCATCGAGTCAGCGTCGTCACGGGTCTGCCGAATCATCCGTCCGGGGTCCGGCGGGAGGGGTATCGCCCGGGAACTCGCGAGGAACGCGAGGGCGTCCTGTTGCGACGCACGTGGCTCCATGCCACTCCACGCAAGACTCCCTGGACGCGGCTAGCCAACCACCTCAGCTTCGCCGCCAGCGCTCTGGGGACCGCGTTGCGCGACGGACCGTACGACCTCGTGCTGGTCACGGTGCCGCCCCTCTTCATCGGCGTGACCGCCTGGCTGGCCGCAGTTCGACATCGAGCCCCGCTCATCGTCGACGTGCGCGACGATTGGCCGCGCGCCGCGATCATGCTTGGCGAGATGCGGCGCGGCCTCGTGGCCTCGGCGCTCGACACCCAGGCAGGGTTCCTCTATCAGCGGGCCGCCCGCGTCCTCGCCGTGACCCCGGGCATGCAACGATCCCTCTCGGCGCGTGGGATCGACGCAGGGCGGCAGGTGCTGATCACCAACGGGGCCGACACGGAGATCTTCCGGCCCGGCGCGGGCGCCGAGGCGGACCCGGCCCGCTCGAACCTCGCGGAAACGCGGCCGTTCACGATTCTCTATTCCGGGACGCACGGCTTGATCCACGACATGGGGACGATCCTGGACGCTGCCCAAATCCTGAAGCAGCGCGGCGCGCACGTCGGCGGTGGCGGATTCCGTTTTCTGTTCGTCGGCGACGGCGTGGCCAAGGCCGGCCTCATGGAATCCTCGCGGAGCCGCGGGCTCACGTCCTGTGAATTCCGGCCGAGCGAGTCCCCCGAAGAGCTGGCGCGGACGATCCGAGCGGTCGATCTGTGCGTTGCCACGACCCGCGATCATCCCTTCAGCGGTGAGACAATCCCGGTGAAGATCTTCGACTATCTCGCGGCCGGGAAGCCTGTGATCGGCGCCGTGAGCGGGGATGCGAAGGAGGTGCTCCGCGAATCGGGCGGAGGCGTGATCGTTCCTCCCGGCGACGGCAGCGCGATGGCCGAGGCGATTCAGGAGTTGGCCGATGACCCCGACCGCCGGGAGCGCCTGGGACGAGCCGGCCCGGCCTACGTCGAAGCGCACTACTCGCGGCGGGTGTTGGGAGAGAGGCTGGCGGGCGTCTGCGAGGAGGTCGCCCGTCTGGCGCGCGGGTATATGGTCCCGCCGGTCCCACGTGGGCCCTATGCTTTCCTCAAGCGGCTCGGGGACCTGACTCTTTCCGGCGTCGGCCTCGCGGTGCTGAGCCCGTTGCTCTTGGTGATCGCCGCGCTCATTCGGCTCGACTCCCGCGGTCCGGCGCTGTTTCGCCAGCGTCGGCCGTCGCGCGGAGGGCGCGAGTTCATCATGCTGAAATTCCGCACCATGAGCACGGGCACGCCCGATCTGGCGACGCACCTGGTCGGGTCCGGCGTTCAGTACGTGACCCGTGTCGGCGCGTTCCTCCGGCGGACGAGCTTGGACGAGCTGCCACAGCTCTGGAACATCCTGGTCGGCGAGATGAGCCTGGTGGGTCCGCGCCCCGCTCTGTACAACCAGTACGACCTCATCGCGTTACGGGCGGAGCGAGGGATCGACGCGCTACGGCCGGGGCTGACGGGCTGGGCCCAGATCAACGGCAGGGACGACATTCCGTTGGATCAAAAGGTCGCCTACGATGAGCACTACTTGAGGCACGTCTCACTGCCGCTCGACCTGACCATTCTCATGCGGACGTTCCTGGCGGTGTTCAGCGGTCGGGGGGCGCGCTGAGCTAACGATTCCACCCGATGAGTCGCGTCACGACCGGACTCCGCCGAAGCTCCCGTTCGAACGCACTGACGCCGCGGTACGGCTCATGGTCTTGAAGTTTGGGGTGCGGTCCCCCGTGGCGTGCTCACGACGAGCTGGCGCAGGGCGAGCCGGCCGTTCCAACCGACATAGCGCTGGAACGGCGACAGCATCGCGTACAGCGGATCAGGAAGGATGCTGAGTCCGCCGTAAAATAGCTCGTGGCGCTTCACGGTGAAGCCATGCGACTCCATCAGCTTGTGGAGCAAGCGCGGAGTGAACGCACGCTCGACGGCGTAGGCGTGACGAGTCCCGTCCGGCGCTACGTATTCTTGGACCACTTCGGTTCGCACCGTTGCGAGGTGCTTGGCGTGTACCGGGTGCCCGCCGTTGATGTCACCGATGACCAAGAGACCGCCCGGGCGGAGCTGCGTGCGTACCTGCTGTAGGAATTGCTCCACGGGCTCGATATGGGACAAGGCATTGTACACCCATACCATATCGAACGGTTGACCCCTCCGCTGGATAACGTCGACGCGTTCGTAGCGCACGCGCAACGACGTTCCGGTTGTCTGTTCATAGTACGCGAGCCGGCGCTCTGCCGCGTCGAGCCGGTCAGGTCGCAGGTCCACCCCCACGACTTCGGCCCCAAGCGCGGCGTAGATCATGGAAAACGTTCCAAAACCACTGCCCGCGTCGAGGATGCTGGGCCGTATGGGCCGTTGCGCGATCCACCGCGCGACCCAGCCGGTGTCCAGCCTCCACAGCGCTCGCAGGTATCTGCTGATGGCGGCCACGTCGTCATGCTTCGGATAGTTCTCGTAATAGTCGAGGAATGCGGTGCGCTCGTCTTCGGGCAGGAACGACGCGCCCCTCGCGAGCTCGACGCCGAGAAACCACTCGTGGATGCGCCTCAATCGCTCACGCGCCTCGGCAGCCGCGTACGGTCGCCACTCGGCCGAGGAGGTTTCTGGCCCTGGGGATTCACTCGCGCGGCGAGGGGTTGATCCGGTCGCCCGAACCCAATGCTCCGGGTCGTCCGAGATCGTCATCTCGATCGCCTCATCGTGTCCTCGAGCCGCGTGTTTCGCATAGGCAAGTGAATCGCTGTCGGCAAGCGCGCTATCGAACCGGCGCGCACCGTAACATGTAGGCGCGCGGCTGTCATCCGCGGCGCCGAGAGGATCGCGCTCGCCGTCAGGTCGACGCAAGCCGGCACCGCGGGTCGACTACTCGGCAGTGAGGTCGTTGATTTGCGCCGGGGGCACCGTGTCGCTGGCCAGCGTCGTTGCGACAGGAACGTTGCTGAGGCCGGACCAATTCGGCACTTCGTCCCGGGTCTTGAGCGCGAAGTAGTAAGTCGTTCCCGGCGTCAGCCCGGTCACGACGAAGCGCTCGCTCGAGCCCGGGACCAACGGCGCTTGGGAGGTCGGGATGACCGTGGCCGCGCCGAAGGTCGCATCGCTGATCGGCTGCAACGACATACGTAGGTCGTACGCCGCCGCCTGCCCCGCTTGCCCGTCGTCGCCTGGAGCCGTCCATGTGAGCACGATGTTGTTGTCGTCCACCTGCGCCGTCGCGAGATTCGTCACCGCTGCGGGTGGCGTCGTGTCTCCGCCGCCGACGACACTCGGTCGCGGACCATACCAAGGAACCGGCTTGCCGCGCTCGTAGCAACCCAGGTCGGGTGCCGACCCCGTATAGCCATCGTTGATATTCGCCAGGACCTGGCCCTTGTCCACGGCCACGCTGTTGGGGGCCAGCTGAAGATCGATGTCCGAAGGCGAGTAAGCGGTCCCGTAGCCGTTCGTCCATTCCCATTCGGGGTGGACCGGGAAGACAGCCTTCACGAACTCGCTGAGTGACACCTCGACGCCATGCTGCTCCTGCCCCGCACCCGCATAGAAAGCTGCAAATGTCGAGTAAGCCGTGCCGTTGTATTTGATAAAGCTCGTCTGTTGGCGGTTGTAGCCGTCGTAATCGAGGTCACCGCGCTGTCCGCTGGGGATATAGAGGCTGTAGATACCGGTCCGCGCCCCCAGGAGCAGGTTGTTGCGATCCTTGACGTGATGCCAATACCCGCTCTCGTACCACGCGGACTTTGAGCAGATGTTCGTGTTGTGGAACGCAATCATCCCGCTCGTCTCTTGCGGGCTGGACGTGCCGAAGTAGGAGGTTTCCTGGTGGTACTTAAACGGGTCCATTCGAGTGTTGTACATCTCGTTGAAGAGGAAATAGCACGGTCCACCGAAGGAGGGCTGGCAGCTGGTGGCGGATCCGGAATTCAGGAAGCGATTCCGGAACACGCGGATGTTCTGGTGCACCGCATCAGTCTGGCACGCGTCGTCCGAGGCGCGATCCACGAAGTTGTTGTAGATGTCGACATTGTAGGTTCGTGGACCCGTGCCATCGCTGTCACCGGCATCGAGGCCGTCCCACGCTTCAATCACATGGTTGTAGCGCATAATGATGGTGTTGCCCGTGGCGTCGACGGCGTAGCCGCCTGTGCCGTAGGTGCCCGTGCGCCCGATTCCGGCCCAGTCTCCCCACATCTGGAATGTGTTGTCCGAGATGACCAGGTTCTGCGCGAGCAGCGCGCGGATGCCGTTGGACCCGATGACGGCGACCGGCTGAATGGTACAGGCGCTGATCAGGATGCCCTTCGATCCAGCCGCGAGTATGGGCCGCAAGCAGTTTCGAAGCGTCATCTTCTCGATGAAGATGTACTGCCGGTTCGACAGATCGATGCAATTCGAGCCGCCGCTCGTACCACCGCTGCCGTCCAGAATCACGGTGGAGGGGTCGGCGCCGGCGTAAACGATCGGGCTGGTTGCGGTGCCGTCCTTCGTGGGCACGAACTTCACGTTGTACGTTCCGGGCTGGACTTTGAAGATGTCTCCCGGCTGAGCCGCGGCATCGGCGGCCGCGAATCCCCTGAACGGATCCGCCTGCGTTCCGCTGCCCCCGCCGCTGCCGGGCACGACGTAGCGGACGCGACCGTTCGGATCCGGCTGTGGCTCCGCGAGGGTGGTGACAGAGACAATTTGTTGCGCAGAGCCGCCGTCGGGGTCGCTCAAGGTGAGGCGCACGTCGTACGTCGTCGCGGGCTGAAGGAAGAAGATGCTGCCCGCGAGCTTGTTGCCTGGATCCTCGCCGTGGGTCCACAAGCCCGTTTCCACGCGCCACAAGGGCTGGGCATTGTTCCAAGTCGCATCGCCCTGCTTGCGATACTCCACGGTGACGACGCAGTTATTGTTGTCGTCTCCGGTGATCTGCCATTCGACGCCGGCGCATTCGAACGTCGCATACGAGGTGATGGCGCCTGGGGTCGTCGAGTTGGCTGCGAGTGCGGCACCCGTCCAACCTGTGAGCAGGGCGGCTACGCAAACGGATGGCAACTTCCATGTCCCGAATCCACGCATGTTCGCCCCGACTACGGCCGTGCCGTAAGAGCCTGAATGACGTCCGGAGAGAGTAGGTCGCGGCGGCTTGACGGGGCCGTACCGTCGGCCCCGATTGCTGCGTTGCGAGTCAAGTGCTCCGGAGCTTGCCCGAAACGCAACTTCTATGCCGTACCAGCCGCAGACTGGACGCGCACAAGCGGTTGCGCCGATGCCGCCTGTCGGTAGGGGGATGCTCGCGGGGAGAACTCAGCGGGCATCCTGCGCGCTCGATCATTCAGAACGCACGGGATTCGAGGGTCCCGCCCCTGCCTTGGACAGGGAGACCATACGGACCGAACCAACCGCTGTCCAGGATTTGGGCGAGTCGGGCGCAATTTTTCACGCCGAGTATACATTTTGCTGCGGAGCCCGTGGCTCGCATGGGCAGACCGCTTTCAAGGAGCAGGCAGGGAGCGTCGGGACAGCGAACTCATGGTCTCGCCGGCCCAGGAACGAGGCCGTCCCGGCGGGCTGGAGCGACCGCTTCGAGGAAGAGGCGAGACGTTTTCTCCACGGCGAACTCGCGTTCCACCAGCTCGCGTGCTTGGTCTCCCAAAGTCGTGAGGTCGCGGTCTCCGGCGAGCACTCGCTCCAGCGCCCCCGCAAGCGCAGACGCATCCTTTTGCGGCACGACGAACCCCGTCTGCCCGTCCTGCACCGCCTCGGCGATCCCGCCGACGTCCGTGGAAACCACGGGCAGACCCAGCGCCATCGCCTCGAGCACGACGTTGGGGACGCCGTCCGAGTCACCATGTCGATCTTCGATGGACGGAACGGCGAGCACGGTGGCGCGCGCCATTCGCTCCCGCACGGCGTCGTTGGAGATCGTTCCCACGAGCTGGACCTGGTTCCCCAATCCGAGCGCGGCGACATGCCGCGCGAGATCCTGACCCAGGCCGACGTCAGGGCCGACGATGTGGCATTCGAACGCAAGGCCCCGCTGTCGCAGCTGAGCGCATGCCTCGACGAGATAGCGGTAGCCCTTCTTCTCGGTCAATCGGCCGACCGCCAGGATGATCCGCGAGCCTGCCGGCGACCGCCCCTCTCGACCCGACCGGTCCCACTCGCGCAGATCCAAGCCGTGACGAACGACCCGAATCCGCCCCCGCTCCTCGACGGGCATGAAGGCCGAGAGCTTCTCGCGCGCGAACCGGGAGCACACCACGATCGCGCATGCCTCCTTCGCTTTGGTCGGAAGCAGCACGGTCTGGAAATTCAGGTCGTAGGCGTGGCCTGAAAAGCTGAAGGGCAGGCCGAAGTGGCGGTGGACCCAGAGGGCGACCGTAGTCGGGACACCCGCCCACAGGCCGTGCACCTGAAGTGTTCCATCGGACGCCATTCGACGTCCCACCGCGAGCGCCGAGCCGATCACCGCGAGGGCGCGCACGCCCTCTTCGAAGTTCCTGCCCATGGTCCGGAAGGACAGGCCGATGCTCTGGAGCAGCAGAGTCGGGTGAAGCACCAGCTCCCGGAGCAGTGCGAACAACGCGGCCGGGGCGACCGGGGAGTCGAGGCGGCGAACCGAGCCTCCGGCAGCCTCGATGGCGGCGCGCAGGCTGGCCGAGATCGCCCCGGGATCGAGGACGTAGAGATCCATCACCACGCCCAAACGGGAGAGGGCTACGAGGTCTCGAGCCAGGAAGCTGTCACTCGGCATCCTCGTATTGAGGAACGCCAGGCGGCCAGCGGCTCCTTCAGGAAGCGGCTTTGACATGGGGCGCCCAGCTTAGCATGGTGCAGGCGCCTCGGTTCTTGAAGCCACGGGCTCGGCAACGGCTTGGCGCGAGCAGCGCCATCAGGATTCCCGATGTGGGTCGACGACTCGGATGTCGGACCTCAGCGCCGCCGGCGGCTCGGGGGGGGGAAGCGGCCGTCCTCAAGCGATGGGGTGTTCCCAGGCGGTGGTGGGTGGTGGCGAACACCCTCGGGTGGAGCGGCCTGTTCGCCGTCGAGGTGTTTGCCAACAAGTCGCTGCCGCTCGTCAACCGGGTCGCCGGCCAGTTCTTGAGTCGGATCGCAGGCTACGAGGTTGCCAGCTCGGTCGGCGCCACGCTAATGGGCGGAGCGATCGCCGGCGTCATCACCGGGATCGCGCTGGCCGTTGCGCTGGGGGATCGCGGGGAGTCGAGGGAAGGTGCGCCCGGCGTGATCCCGGAGCCGGGGGAGCACCGCTAGATCCCGCTCGGGCGCAACGAGTTCTCGCGGTCGATCCGCCGTCGGGTCGTCCGCCCGCTCGGATCCTTCTCCGCTCGAGCGCTCCAAGGCGTTGCGGATCCACCCGATCGTCCGCGACCAGAACGCGCTCCGAGGCTCCATCGACTCCCTTCGGCATCGCTCTCGGGCCGTCCGTACGGCAATCGCAAAGAGTTCGACCGAAAGTGATTCGTTGGTCTTGCGATCCATATTCCCTCGACGGATACGATCACATCATTGGTATTATCATTTATGGCCGGGGGCAACCAACGTCTCGGGAAGGAGGATGGAGGTGTCATGTGGAGGTCCAGAAGTAGGATCGGCATCGGGTTGGCGTCGACGCTGGTCGCGCTGACTGCGTGGGCTTACGTCTGCTACGGCGACCAGGCAGGTGCCGGTGAGGGCGCATGGATTGGCGTCACAGTGAAGCCCCTGAGTGAAACGTGGCGTAGCCAATGGGATTACCAGGGATCGGGTGTTCTCGTGACCTCGGTCACTCCGGACGGCCCTGCCGAACACGCCGGGATCATGCCGGGCGATCTCCTCGTGGCCGTGGGGTCGGTATCTCTCAGGAACGAGAGCGACTTGGCTCGGGCGAAGAACCGGAGCGAGCCAGGAGAGTCGGTCTCGGCCGTGGTCGCGCGGAATAACGGCCGCTTGATCAAGATCATGAACCTGGAGCCCGTGCGTGACGGCGACTCCGAAACGGGTTCGACCCCCGCGGGGGCGGGCGACGCGCAGGTCGCACAACCCCCCTCGAGCGCCGAACCATCGAGTCCTGTGGCCGTTCCCGTGCCGGACGCTTCCAGCGGAGCCAAGCCCACCGAGCCCGCACTCGAGGTTTCCAGCGCCGCGAAGGTCACCGAACCCACGCCGAAAGCCGAAGCGCATGACCATTGGACGGCATTCGGAACCCAGTGCGCGGACCTCAACGCCGACCTGGCGTCGGCGTTGAGCGTGCCCGCCAGCCGCGGGGTCCTCGTGCTTCAGGTCGCGAGCGGCGGATTTGCCGATCGGTTTGGAATTCGGGCCGGAGACGTGATCCTCGGGGCGGGAGACCAGAAGATCGAAGGTGTTGCGAGCCTACAGCATGCGCTGGACGGCGCATCGACGGGTCTATCCCTGCACGTCCAGCGTGGCGAGGTCGGGAGGAGCGTCGACGTGTCGCTCGAGATTCCGCCGGCCCCGGCCGACGCGCAGGATTCGGCCCAGGCCCAGTTGAGGGAGCAACAGGCGATGCGCAACGAGTTGCAGGCGCTTCAGCGGGAGATCGAGAGACTTCGCGCCGAGTTGAGGTTGCGGCAAGGAGACTGACCGCGACGCTTGCGGCGCCAAGCCCGCTCGAGGCTCGACTGGGTCCTCGGGCGGGCTGTCTCGTTGTTGCCTCCGGGCCGGGTTATGATCGGCGTCCTCCGTCTCGAACTCGGCCTCGGACCACCCGGCCCCAGGAAGGAGTCGCCCATGAAGGCAGTGCGCATGCACAAGCGCGGTGGCCCGGAGCAGCTCATCTATGAGGAGGCGCCGAAGCCCACGCCGGGCCCCGGCGACGCGCTCGTTCGGGTCTATGCCTGCGCCATCACCCCGACCGAGCTCTCCTGGTCGACTACGTACGCCGCGCGTGACGGATCCGAGCGCCTTGCGACGATCCCGGGGCACGAGCTGTCCGGGGTCGTGGATGGGGTCGCCCCGGGCGTGACCGTCCCCAAGGTCGGCGAGCCCGTGTACGCGCTGACCGACTTCTGCCGGGACGGAGCGGCGGCGGACTACGTCGTGGTCGAGGCCAAGGATCTGGCCCCCAAACCGTCCAGCCTGAGCCACACCCAGGCCGCGACCGTTCCGCTGTCGGCGCTCACCGCGTGGCAGGCGCTGTTCGACCACGCCCGACTCTCGAAGGGGCAGCGCGTGCTGATCCACGGCGCGGCGGGCGGCGTCGGCAGCTACGCCGTGCAGCTCGCGCGCTGGCGCGGCGCGCGAGTGATCGGCACGGCTCGATCGGATCGCGCGAGGTTGGTGCGGGACCTGGGCGCCGACGAAGTCATCGACTACGTCGCCGTCCGGTTCGAGGACGAGGTTCACGACGTGGACGTCGTGCTCGACACGGTCGGCGGCGAGACGCAGGAGCGATCGTGGAGTGTTCTGCGCCCGGGCGGCATTCTCGTGACGATCGTGGGTCGCGCACCCGCGGAGCAGGCCGCTGCGCACCACGCGCGAACCGTGTCGTTCATCGTGGAGCCGAATCGGGCACAGCTGATCGAGATGGGTCGGCTCGTGGACGGCGGTCGGCTGCGCCCGATCCTGGAGGCGACCTTCCCGCTCGAGGAAGCGCGCGAGGCGTTCGAGCGAGGACTCCGGGGCCACAACCGCGGGAAGCTCGCGCTCCAGGTCGCCGAGCAGACGACAGGGGCTCGCGTTCCCGGGTCTCGCTGAGTCGCCGTCCGCCCGGCCGGCTCGCTGCGCGTGCGGCTCGGTTCACCGCATTTCGTGGCCGGTCGGCCGGCGACATGCAGTTCGAGGAGAAGAACTACGCCGAGGCCGAGAGGACGTACCGCACCGTGCTCGACCAGGATCCGACGAATCGCGACGCATGGTCGAGCCTGGCGCAGGCGCTGCGCATGCAAGAGAAGCACGCCGATGCAGCCGACGCGTTCGTGCGCAGCGTCGAAGGCTCCAAGGGCCACATGGTGGCCTATGGGTATTACGACGCAGCGACGGAATTCGCGAGTGCCGGGCAGAAGGACGATGCGATCAAGGCGCTGGCGAAAGCACTCGCGGGCGGGGTCCCGCGCGCGAGGGTCGAGAAGGATCCGAACCTCGCATCGATCGCCTCGGAGCCGCGAGTCAGGCAGATGCTGGCGGCCAAGTAGATTGCGACGCGGCGCCCAGGCCGCGTGACGTCCGGGAGGAGGGTCGGTCCATGGACCAGACGTTCATCGCCAAGGCTTCGCTGAGCATCCGCGCACCCACGGCGAAGGTGTGGGACGCGCTCGTGAATCCGGAAATGGTCAAGCAGTACCTGTTCGGAACGAACGTCGAATGCGACTGGAGGGCAGGCAGCCCGATCGTCTGGAGAGGAGAGTGGCAGGGCAAGACCTACGAGGATCGGGGGACCATCCTCCGTGCGCGGCCGCAACGGCTGCTCGAATACACCCACTTCAGCCCTCTCTCGGGCCTCGCCGACGTTCCCGAGAACTACCATCGGGTGACCATTCAGCTGTCGGACGAGGGAGCGAACACCCACATCTCGCTTGCTCAGGACGGCAATCGGACCGATGAGGCGCGCGCGCACTCCGAGAAGAATTGGAACATGGTGCTCGAAGGCCTGAAGAAGCTGCTCGAGAAGTAGGCGGCTCAGGGCAGCGGATGGCCGACCGTCGCCAAGCCGGCGCCCTGATCATTGCCCTGCGGCAGTTAGGTCCCCCGGGGCGGTTCGGGGGACCCCGCTCAAGCCCTGGTGATTTTGGCGAAGGCCCGTCCTCATCGGATCCGCAATCGTTCCTGCATTCTGAACGGAATGCGCGCGAGCCGGACCCCCCGCACCTCAAGCCGCAACGATGATCTCGAGTGATTCGCGTACCGCACGCCGCGGCGAAGGCCGGAAGCCAGGCACGTCCCATGCGGAGTCTCGACTCCGCAAGGCTCATTTCGGCCCAGCGACTCGTTCGGAAAGGAGCTGCCCATGAGGCATCTACACCGGTTCGTTGCGGTCCTGCTGCTCGGGACGTTCACCGCAGGCTTCGTGGCAAGTTGCGCGAAGATGACCACGGCCCCGATCACGCACCAGGAGGCTTCGGCGCTGAGCGCGAGATCCGCGGAGCCGAACGGGCTGATCGGCTCGGTCGTGGGTGCCGTGGTGAACCTGGTCTACAAGGTCCTGGATATCGTCGGGAGCATCGGTGGCTCATTGACGAACGGCCGCTGGCGGGTCGACGTTCCCCCCGGCGCCATCGACGGCAACGCGAGGATCTCGTTGGGCGTCGTTTCGAGTCTGAGTCCATCGTGTCAGCTCGAGATCTCGCCGGCGGACAAGAATCATTTCAATACGCCCGTCCGGCTGACGGTCAACTGCTCGAGCGTTCCCACGGACATCCTGCGAACCTACGCCATCTTCTGGTACGACCCCGCGACCTCGACCTGGACTCCCGTGGCCGGATCGACGGTCGATCTCACCAAGAAGACGGTCAGCGCCCCGCTCCAGCACTTCTCGGCCTACGCGGTCGGACCGTCGATTGGCGGGAAGGCCGGCTGGTAGACTTCGACTCGCGAGGTGCTAGGCCGGTGGGCGGCCCAGCACCTCGTTCGCTCGGGCGAATTCACCGGCGCACAGCGCTCCGACCACCGAGATCTCGCCGGCCAGCGAGAGCACCGCGCAGATTTCCGCGAGCTTCTCACCCTTGCCCGTTCCATCGCAGCGCAGGATGCGCAGGCATTCCTGCGACGTCGGGAGGCGGGTGCCACCACCGACGGTACCCACGATCAGATTCGGCAAGGTGATCGCGCAGTAGAGATCGCCCTTCGGGTCGAGCTCCATGCGGGTGATCCCCACGCACGCCTCGCTCACCGAAGCGATGTCCTGGCCGCAAGCCAGGAACACCGCGGCGAGGCCGTTGGAGACGTGCCCGCTCACGCCGATGGAGCCGGCTTGCGCCCCGCCGACGAAGCTCATCCGCCAGTGGTCACACATCCGCTCCGGCGTCGTATGCAGCCCGCGCTCGACGAGCCGCCGCGGCAGCGTGGTTTCGGCGATGACGTTTCGGCCACGGGTGTGCAGAAAGCTCAGGACGGTCGCCTTCTTGTCGCCCGACATGTTCGACTCCAGAAACCAATATCGGGGTTTGAAGGGCGTGTTCGCGATGATGTACTGACAGACCGAGTCAGTGCAGAAGGTGGCGATGTTCTGTCCCGCGGCATCGCCCGTCCAGTAGTCGAAGATCAAATAGACGTAGTTGGCCTCGATGTGGCTTTGAACCTCGGTGAGCCGGCCATGGCTCGTTCGCGTCGCCGCAATCTCGCGAAATCGTTCGAACTGACCCATCGCCCAACCGGCGAATTGAGCCGCCTGGGCGATGGAGTCGAATACGAAGCCCGGCGCTCGCTGCACCTGCTCGGCGGTGGTGAGCGCCGCGGCGCCGCCGGCCAGGGTTACAAGGCGTGCACCCCGGTGGTACGTGGCGACGAGCGATCCCTGAGTGGTCGCCAGCGGTACGTAATAGTCTCCGTGGGCGTGAAAGCCGTTGACGCGAAGCGGTCCGATGATTCCGGTCGGCACCTGGGTCATGCCGATGAACTGCTCGATGTTGCCGCGCAATTTGTTGGGATCGACTTCGCCCCCGCGGCCGAGCAAGTGATGGATCTGGATGCCGCTCTTTTCCAGGAAGGCGACTCTCTGGTCGCGGGCGGCCGCCGACCAGTCGCTGGGGCGGGGGACGTCCGGCGGGATCGGGCGCTCCGCGCGGCCGACGCCGGCCAGACGAGCCTGAAGGGCGTCCAGCGGAACGCCTTTAGCCAGCCGGCGAAGGATTTCGAGCGCCTGTTCTCGCGAGATCGGCATGGGCGGACCTGCAGGGTGGGTGCGTCAATGAACGGCGGGCATTATAATCCGCTGTCCCGGTGGTGAAAGCCAAGGAGCGGCTCGTGCTCGATTGGACTCGCCTCGGCATGTTCGTGCCGCCCGCCGACGAGGAGGTCCACCTTGGCCGCCCATCCTCCCCTCAGCCTTCAGAGGGCGCTCGCGACTCGATATCGCTTCGTCCGCGGCCTGGCGCACGGAGGCATGGGGGCCGTGTACCTGGCCGAGGACCTGAAGCATCGACGTCCCGTGGCGATCAAGGTGCTCGATCCCGAGATCGGCTCGCTGATGGGACCCGAGTGGTTCCTGCGCGAGATCGGAATCGCGGCGCGGCTCAGCCACCCGCACATCGTGCCGCTCTTCGACTCGGGCGCAGTCGACGGACTCCTCTACTACGTGATGCCCTACGTCGAGGGCGAGTCGTTACGCGAGCGCCTGAAGCGTGAGACCCGGCTTCAGCCGGAGCAGGTCCTCGGGTTCACCCGCGAGGTCGGGGACGCGCTCGATCATGCCCACCGCCAGGGCCTGGTCCACCGCGACGTGAAGCCCGAGAACATCCTGCTCTCGAACGGCCACAGTTTGGTCGCCGACTTCGGCCTCGCCCGAGCGATCGATTCGGCGAGCAGCGGACTCACCCGCACGGGAACAGCGGTGGGAACTCCGCTTTATATGAGCCCCGAGCAGGTGTTGGGCGGCGTCGTCGATGGGCGCAGCGACTTGTACAGCCTGGCGTGCGTGGTCTACGAATCCATGGCCGGGCGCCCGCCGTTCGTCGCCGACTCACTCGAATCCATCCTGTACAAGCACTGCAACGAGGAGCCCCGCCCGGTGAGCGATCTGTGTGCGGACGCGTCCGACGCCGTCGTGCAGGCGCTGCAGCGGGCGTTGTCCAAACAGGCGGTCGACCGGTTCCCGAGCGTGCGGAGCTTCATCGACGCGCTCGAGGGGAGGGAGCCCGCCCGCCCGACTTCGGGCCGCCCGCCTCGACGCATCATGCTCGCGGTGCTGCCCCTCCAAGACTTGGGAGGCGACGCGGACCAGGAGTACTTCAACGACGGCATGACTGACGAGCTGATCCAACAGCTCGCGCGTTTGGGACCGAAGCAGCTGGGAGTGATCGCGCGCACGTCGGCCATGCGCTACAAGAAATCGACGAAGTCGGTGATCGAAATCGGCCGTGAGCTGGGCGTGGACTACGTGATCGAGGGAAGCGTCCGGCGCAGCGCGAATCAGGTGCGCATCGGCGTCCAGCTCGTGCGGGTCAGCGATCAGACCCAGATCTGGGGCGAGGCGTATCACCGCACGCTCGCGGACATGCTCAGCCTTCAAAGCGACATCGCCTCGCAGATCGCGAGATCGCTGGCGGTCGAGCTGCTCCCGCCTCCGACGACGCCCGCGCCCACCTCGAGCCCGGCGGCGTACGAGGCGTATCTCAAGGGACGCTACTACTGGCACCGCCGCACGCCCGAAGCGCTCCAGCAGGCGATCACCTATTTCCTCAAGTCGATCGAGCTCGACCCCAGCTACGCGCGGCCCCATGCCGGGCTCGCGGACAGCTATCTGTTGTTGGCCAGCCAGCTCGCGGTTCCCGATCAAGCGGGGCTCCAGATTGCTCAGGTGGAGGCGAAGCGTGCGATCGAGCTCGACCCCAGCCTGGCGGAGGCGCACACGTCGCTGGCCGCCAGCCTGTGCGAGTGTGCGCGCGATTGGACAGGCGCCGAGGCCGAGTTCCTCAAGGCCATCGAGCTCGATCCCGGCTACGCCGTCGCGCACCACTGGTATGGACGCATGCTCACCTGCCTCGGCCGCTTCGACGAGGCCGAGAAACAGCTCGAGCGCGCGTCGGGGATCGATCCGTTCTCGGCCTCGACCCTCGCGGCGACGGGGGAGCTGCTGCTGTGTCAGCGCGACTATGGTGGAGCGGCGGAGCGCTACCGCCAGGCTCTGGATCTGGCCCCGGGATCGCAGCTCATGCGGCTGATGATCGGTTTGGCCGAGGCGCACCGGGGGCGCTATGCCGAGGCTTTGGCACAGATCGACCTGGCGCTCGAGCGAGGAAGAACCCCGGTCGCTGTCGCTCAGTTGGCCTATGCGTGCGCGCTCTCGGGCCGGAGCGACGAGGCCCGGCGCGTGTTGCGCGAGCTCGAGCGGGGGGAGCCGGTGCGGGCCGATTTGATCGCCGCGATCTACGCTGCGCTGGGGGACCGAGACGGTGCATTCCGGCTCCTGGAGCGAGCGGTCGCGGAGCCGGGCTACGGCATGCTCGATCTCAAGGTCGGCCCGCGGTTCGATCGACTGCGCGACGATCCGCGCTACGCGAAGCTCCTCGATCGGCTCGGAATGCAGAGCTGAAGATCCGTGAGCTCCCCAATGCGGCCCCTCGCGATGAGGGGCCGCATCCTCCGACAGGGTCTAGCCGTGCCTCACTCCACGCGGACGAGCCGCGCGCGAAACTCCTGACCGTCGGCGCGCAGACGGACGAAGTACAGCCCGGCCTTGGCCTTGCTCCCGTTCCCCCAGCGGCCGTCCCAGACGACTTCGTGCTTCCCCGATTCCTGGGTGCCGCGTGCGAGTTGAGCGACCTGGCGGCCCTGCGGGTCGAACACGGTCACGTCCACGTCGCCGCGTCGGGCGACCGAGAAGCCGAAGCTCACGGCGCCACTGGAGGGGTTCGGACGCGGCGGCAGCAGACGGGTCGAGGGTCCAGCGCCCGGTACCGCGAGCGAGCTCCGGATGGAGAACGGATCGCTTACGGCAAGGACGCCCTGGACTTCATCGACTCCCATCGCTCCCTGCGCCACCTCGACCACGGCGACCAGCGCGTTGTCCGTGATCTGGTTCGGTACGAGCCAGTCGAGCGTGCCGGTATTGGCGACTTGCGTGATTTCCGTGGACCAAGACCCACCGCCGTCCGGCGAGAACAACAATGTCACCCACTGCGCCGAGCCATTCGTGACGTCGTAGGTGACCTGGTAGGTTGCGCCCGGCTCGAGCACCTCGTTCGCGATCGGCTTGTTGATCTTGCCGCCCTTCACGCGAACCGAATCGAACCCTACGAACGCATGCGTCCCGCCGATGACGCCGGTCACCCGCACCGGCACTTGGTCGCCCACGGGTAGGATGAGCTGGAGCGCGCTCCGCGAGAAGTAGACCTTGAGATCCGGGATGCCGTCGTTGTCCTCGTCGCCCACGATGACGGGGACCGGAGCCGTGAGGTCGACGGGAAGGACCGCGTTGAGCCGGATGCTCGAGACGTCGATGTCCTGCGCCGAGAAGGGCGCTGGCGGCTCGAGAAACGCATGCACCCGGTCCGGTGATCCCAGCTTGATGGTCTCCGGCTTGAGGTCGAAGCGGATCGGCACGACCGGATCGAGCCGGTAGAGGACCCCACCGGTTCCGTTCGCCGGGGTGTTCGTGGTCACCGCGTACAGCTCTCCGTTGCCGTCCTGACCAAAACCGTGCACGGTCAGGTGATTGGGCAGCTTGTTGTCGACGAGCTCCGGAAGCATGAACTCCAGGATCTCCCCGCTCGTCAGGTCGGTATAGAAGAGACGGCCATCCACGCGCGGCGGGGCGTTTCGAATTGCCAGGTCGCCGAAGACGTACTTGCCGAACAGCTCGGGGATCGCGGCGCCTCGGTAGACGAAGCCGCCCGTCACGGAAATGCCGTCGCTATGGTCGTACTCGAGAGTGCCCAGCGGGCCCGAGATGGGGTCGGTCAACCCCGCGGGGCTGCCGGGGCTGCGGGCGCCGACCATTCCGGTGGCGCGGTTGAACAAGAAGTCGCCCTCCTTGACCGCCCATCCATAGTTGCCGCCCAGGGTGATGCGGTCGATCTCCTCGATGGTGTTCTGACCGACGTCCGCGCAGATCAGGTCACCGGTCGCGCCGTCGAAGCAATACCGGTAGGGGTTGCGCAACCCGTAGGCGTAGATCTCGGGCACCTGGCCCGGCCCCTGGAACGGGTTCGTCAGCGGGATTCGATATTGGCCGTTCGGGCTGATCGGGTCCGCGCTGCCCGGCGTCAGCGACGGGAGCACCGGATCGAACCGCAGCATCTTGCCCAGCGGAGTGCTCAGGTTCTGAGCGTTGCCGCCCGGCTCGATGTGGCTCGCGCCGACGTCGTTGGCATTACCGCCGTCGCCTGGCGCGAGGTACATGTAGCCGTCGGGCCCGAACGCGACCGTCCCACCGTTGTGATTGTTCGCGTTCTTGCCGAACGAGATGACCTCGCGTCGAGAGGCAGGATCGACGACGTTGGGATCCGTCGCGCTCATCTTCCACTCGTTGACGACGGTCTTGTAGCCCATCGTGGCGCCGTTCGGCGCGGGGTACGTGGGCGAAGTACCAGCCGGGATGGGCTCGGAGTTGAAGGTGTAGAGCGTCTGATAGCCGACGTTGCCGGGGACGTTGAACCCCGGACTGAAGGCCAGCCCGAGGAGCCCTCGCTCGTCGTTCGCGTTCGCCGGATTGAACGCGCCGACCAGCCGACTCTGAATGTCGAGCGCGGGAGTGGGCAGCAGGGCGCCGTTCCGGACCACCAGAAGCAGCCCTTTTTGCTCCACGACGAACAGGCGATTCACGTCCCTCGGAGGGCTGAGCGCGTAGTCCGGTGCGCCTAGCCCAGTCACGACGGGTTCCAAGTGTACGGCGATGGTGCCACGCGGGATCTCGGGCAGCGGACCGACTTGCTGCGCCCAAGCCTGCGAACCGAGAACCAAGGCAGCGAGACCGACGATGTAAGCCTCTTTCCTCATCATGGCGTGAGCCTCCTTTTCTCTGGGGATGGTGCGCGAGACGGAATGGCTGAATGGCCCCCGCGTGGTTCTTTGCAGGCATGCAGGCGGAAGGAGAGGCGGCCCGAACGGTTTGGGCGAATCGCGCGCCCGTCGGGCGTGCGGCAACGTCAGCGCAGCAGCGGAATGCGGCGCTGATAGGCGCTCTTGTCGACGACTAGGTTCGCGAGGTACACGCCCGGCCCTGCTCGCTTGCCGGAATCGGTGAGCCCGTCCCAGACGGTCGAGTGGTGGCCGGCCGGCACGCCGATGCCGTCTTCGATGCGACGCACGAGGCGGCCCATCGCGTCGTGGATCGACAGCGAGACGCGCGCTGCCTGCGGCAAGGTGTAGCTCAGGTTCACCGTCCGGGTCGCCGGCACGGGCCACGGCGCCGAGAACTGCACGGCTCCGGCGTTTGGCCCCGTGGGGACGTCGTTCAGGTTGGGGGTGTAGTCCAAGATGAGCTGTGGGGGCGTGAGCCCTTCGCGCGAATAGAACTTCTTGGCGGTGGACATGACCGTCTCGTCCCCCAACACCACCCAGCCGAAGTTGGAAGCCGCGTTGTCGACCCAGAACTGCACGTCTGCGACCAAGCCCGCGCCCGTCCACGAATACGGTCCGATGTCGGCGACCGATTGCGACGCGCTCGGCGCGGCGACGAAATCGCCGCCGACCGTCGTCCACGGAACCGTGTTGTAGAAGCGGAACAGCCACGTGGCGTCGCCGGGTTGCGCGATGACACCCGATCCGGAGCCCGCGGAACCCGCTTCGCCCCAATCCGCGCTGGCTCTGTTCAGCGTGACGATCCGCGCGGTCGCCGACGAGGTCATCGCCATCTGTAGGGTCAGCGTGGCCGAATTGATCGTGGATCCCGCGCGTATGGACGAGAGGTCGAACGCGAGCAGCCCGCGACGCCTCGTGCCGCCCCCGACCGTGCCGACCCTGCCGGCGTAAATCCCATCGCCCGCGCCGTTGCTGTTGCCGTTGGGCGTCTCGATCAGGGTGTTGTCCTTGGACGGCGCCAGAGTCACCGTGGCGCCGTCCGCCCACCCTGCGAACGTCAGCGATGCGGCAACGGACAACAATGTGAAGGTGGCTCGCGATCCGATCGGCGTTTTCATGGGCGGCTCCATCGAGAGGGACGAGAACGATCCGAAGCCGAACGCGGAACCCGAGGAAGCCGGAATTCTAGCGCAGGCGGGTCGCGTGGACGATGCGGAAAATCAGCGGTTGGTTGCTAGGTAGATTTGCGGAGGCAGCTGCTTGCGTCCGATCGCGACCACGATGACGTCCGCGATCGTCCTCGACTAGAGTTTCGTTCCATGAGCCCTTCCAAGCCCGACTTCCCGATCGAGCCCCCGATCGAGCCTATGCTCGCCACGCTCGCGGAGTCCTTGCCCGCCGAAGGGGAGTTTCTGTTCGAGCCGAAATGGGATGGCTTCCGGGCCATCGTGTTTCGCGGCACATCGGACCTCTACATCCAGAGCCGCGAGCTGAAACCGCTCGACCGATACTTCCCGGAGCTGCACGAGGCGCTGCAGCACCAGCTGCCGTCGAACTGCATCCTGGACGGCGAGATCGTGATCGCGACGCCTCACGGTCTCGACTTCGACGCCTTGCAGCTCCGGCTTCACCCCGCAGCCTCGCGCGTGGCCAAGCTCGCACTGGAAGCGCCGGCGTCGTTCGTCGCCTTCGATGCGCTGGCGGCGCGCGGCAGCAATCTGATGGATGCACCCCAGCACGCGCGCCGGGCCGCCCTCGAGCAGTTGATGAAGGACATCGGGCCACCCGTGCATCTCACGCCCATGACGCTGGACCGCGACACCGCGGCACGCTGGCTCGCCGAATTCGAAGGGGCTGGTCTCGACGGCGTGATCGCCAAGCCGTCGAACAATCCTTACCGGCCGGGCAAGCGCGCGATGATCAAGGTGAAGCACGTCCGCATGGCGGACTGCGTCGTCGCCGGGTTCCGCTGGTACAAGGCCGCCGAGGACGCCGTGGGCTCGCTGCTCTTGGGCCTCTACGACGCCCCCGGCAGACTTCAGCACGTCGGCGTGACGTCGTCGTTCACCCTGGCGATGCGCCGGGAGCTCGTCAAGGAGCTGGCCCCGCTCCGGAAGAACGCCCTCGACGATCATCCCTGGAGGGACTGGGCGAATCTCGGCGCGAGCGCAGGGGGCCGCATGCCGGGTGGGCAGAGCCGCTGGAGCGCGGGGAAGGACCTGTCGTGGGAGCCACTTCGCGTCGACCGCGTGTGCGAGGTGAAGTACGACCACATGCAAGGCGACCGCTTTCGCCACGCGGCGATCTTCCTCCGCTGGCGTCCGGACAAGCGGCCCGAGAGCTGCCGCTACGATCAGCTCGACGTCACGCCGCCTTACGAGCTCGCGAAGGTGTTTTCGTCGGGGTCGAGAGGCTCCTGAGCCGGCCGCAGCTCGGTCGGCACGTGCTGCAGGTTCACGCGAATGCGCGTCCAGGTGGAGGACCGCCCGCGCATGGAATCCACCAGCACGTCTGCCGGCTCCAGATAGCGGGCCGCCTCGGGGTGGCGCGCCTTCCAGCGCTCGAGCCCGGCGAGCGCATCGTTCTTGCGCCGCGCGCGGCCGATCTCGATCAGCGGGTGCTTCGCGACTCGACGGGACGCTCGCGGTCGCGCGGGTTCATCCTTCGATTCTCGTGAGGCCCTCGGCGCGCCACTCCGCTTTGGGCCTCGTGCAGTCCTCGGCGTGTCACCGCTCTTCGAGCCTGGTGCCGCCGCCGGCGCTTCACGCGAGCCCTTCGCGGCCCGAGCCCGAGACGGCTGAACGCGCATCGGTTCACCTCCCTGCTTCTTGTAGTGCGGGGGCCACGGCGCGTCGCCCAACCCCTCGCGCTCGTGCCGAGCCGAAAGCTCGAGCAGCGGCTCGAGCGAACCCGCATGCTCGTCGATGCCCGCGTGCGGATCGCCGATTCGGGCGAAGCGCTTGGGCATCGTCGCCAGCGTGTAATCCTCGGCGACGCAGCTCGGAAGCTCGTCCCAGCGGATCGGAGCGGAGACCCGCGCGTCCGGGGTGGGCCGAACCGAATACGCCGATGCGACCGTGCGGTCCTTGGCGTTCTGGTTGTAATCCACGAACACCCCGTGCCGCTCCTCCTTCCACCATTTGCTGGTGGCCAGCGCGGGTGTGCGCCGCTCGACCTCGCGTGCCAGCGCCAGCGCCGCGCGTCGCACCTGGTCGAAGCCCCAGCGCCGCTCGATCCTGACGATGACGTGGATCCCGCGGGATCCCGAGGTCTTCGGCCAGCCGACGAGGCCGACGTCCTCGAGCGTCGCCTCGACCACGCCGGCGACCTCGCGGACCTGCGCCCACCCGACGCCCGGGACCGGGTCGAGGTCGACGCGCAGCTCGTCGGGATGATCCAGATCGTCGGCGCGAACCGGATGCGGGTGGAGCTCGAGGCACGCAAGATTGGCGAACCAGGCGAGCGCAGCGGCGTCGCGGGGCACGACTTCGTCCGCGCTCCTTCCGGACGGGAATCGAAGCGACACCACCTCAATCCACGGGGGGCGCGACGTGGGCGCGCGCTTCTGATAGAAGAAGTCGCCGGTGATTCCGTTGGGATACCGCACCAGCACGTTCGGCCGCCCACCGGCGCCGCGCAGCGCTCCTCCGGCGACCGCAAGGTAGTAGCGAGCGAGATCCAGCTTGGTGTGCTTCGGCCCCGGGAACAGCACCTTCGCCGGATTGGAAATCAACACCTCTCGGCCGTCGACCACGAGCCGCTCGGGCTCGCTGCCCTCTCGATCCGCTGCGCTCACGACCGCTCGACGTAGGTGAGCTCGCGGCCCTCGGCAGCGCACTTCAGCATGAGCGACCCGCGGCTCATGTCTCCGCGTCCGATGAATTCCTGGGGGACGCGCAGCCTGGGACCCAGGATCTTTCCCAACGGCTCGAGGTACTTCGGCGTCGCGATGCTCCCGAGGAGGATGGCGGCGTCCACCGGCGCCATCTGCTCGACCAGTCGAGCGGCGTCGCGCTGGAGCGGCCGCAGATAGCGCGGGCTCGCGAGATCGACCGGAACGCGGGCGATGGCGCGGAGAGCGCCGAGGTCGATGACCGCGCTGGGAGAGCGCAGCCCCAGGCCCGGCACGATGACCTGAACGCCGGGGCAGCCGTCGGGCGGGTCGGCGAACGCCGACGAGTAGGCCAGCTTGCCTCGAAAGTACAGGCCGCTCATGAACGCGAACACCTCGCCGAGGGTAGCGCCGTCTCCGGTTCGAAGACGCTGCGCCAACGGCGAGCGGGCGTTCTTGCGCAGGAGGAATCCGGCGCGTTTGCCCGAGCAATTAGCGGGCGAGAGCAGAAAGACGCGTCGGCTCGACGACATGCCGCGAGCGTACACTGCCACGATCGCGCGCGGTAGACGCACCGGCGCCTACCGGCGCAGCACGACGCGCACCGAGTGCTCGCTTCCCTCGGCCCGCAGCCGGACGAAATAGATCCCGCTTCGCGCCGGAGCCCCTGCGGCGTTGGTTCCGGGCCACGCGACCGAGGCAGCGCCGCGCGGCACCTCGAGCCTGGCGACCGGCCGCCCGGCGGCGTCGAAGACGTTCACGGTCGCGGGGGCGGCGAGTGGACGACCGAAGCGGATCGTGGTGGCTCCGCGCGTGATGCTCGGCGCCGCCTGCAGCTCGAGGTGCTTCGTCCCGGCCTCGCGCGCTACGTCGGTCGGGGCCGACACGGCGATGGAGTCCATGACCGAGTTGCCCGCCGAATCGCGGACCGAGTAGAAGATGAAGCCGGAGCTTTGAGGGTTCACCACGAAGTGCGCGCGACCGTCGTCGCCGGTGTAGGCGTTGTCGGCGACTTCATCCGCCGCCGAGGACGCTTGCGCGAAGGCGGGCCGTGTGGCTTCGCGCGCCAGCGAACCCGACGGGGCTCCGAACGCCACCGTGGCCGCCGGAGGCGACGTCATCGGAGATCCCGCACCGGACGGCTTCCAGATGCCGATCAGAGCGCCGGGAACCGGCGTACCCGTCGCATCCAGCAGCTGGATGTCGAGCGATGCTTGTCCCGGGCCCGAAATGACGGTGAGCGACGCGAAGACCTGCCAGTTCGGCGGCATCTGGCGCCGAACGCTCATGTCGGGATCGCCGAACAGCGCGTACCGCCAGGCGTTGTACCACGCGTCACCCTGGTTCGCCAGCAGGCACTGGTCCTCGGCGAGCGTGGTCGCATGCGCGAGGTTCGTGATGCCCGAGTTCCACACCGCCTTGAACAAACGGTCCTCGAGCGTGTTGTTGTCGGCCGAAGCGGACGTAAGCGTCGAGCCATAGTGCGCGACCGCGGCGTTGTCGGCCGTGGTCATCCACTGACGGCCGATGCACGACGCATCGTGCAGGTCGGCGTTGCTGCAGGCGATCGACCAGACGATCGAGTTGAGCGGGCCGTTGGTGAGCAGCTTCACTTCGTCGTTCGTGTAGCAGTCGCCCTTATACATCGGCCACCACGGCAGGCATTTCCCGTCCAAGTCCCACAGGTTCCAGTCGTTCGCGCCGCCGTGGCCGCGGTAGCACACGATTCCGTATCCGGAATTGATGTGGTTCGTGAGTCCCGGGTTGTCCCTGCCCATGTCCGATCCGTAGTAGGTCCCGAACAAGGGATTCACGGCGTAGGGCTGGTTGAGAATCGCGTTCTGCTGGGCGGGAAAGTTCTGCTCCGCGATCATTGGGTCGGGCTTGTGAGCCACCAGCAGCACGTCGCCGTAGTAGAGCGGCCCGGGCGGATGATCCTCGTAGTTGATGATCTTCTTGACCTGGTTGCCGATGTCCGCCGCGGTGTATCCCGGCAGGCGGCCGATGAAGACGTCTCGCGACAGCGAGTCGTGGTGCACGGAACCGTAGAGATCGTCCGTGAAGTCGTCGGTTCCGGGCGGCAGGGGGCAGAAGGGGATGAGGTTGATGTCGCCCACGAGCAGGCAGTCGTGGTCGCGGTTCGACGGCGTCGAGGCGTACCAGTTCTGGATCACTCCGCGCACCGAGGCGCAGGTCACGGTGCGGAGGGACTCGGTCGTGATTTGGGTCACGTTGAATCCGCGCCATTTCTTCTGATTGACCAGCTTTTGGATGGCGGGTCCGAAGGCCGATGGATAGATGAACAGGTACTCACCTTGATAGTGGAGCAGGTTCGTGCCGATCGCCTGCGAGGCATTCTGCCAGTTGAGGAACAGCTTCGAGGCGATGCGGCTGCGATCCTTCGTGATCATGTCGTAAGCGAGCTGCGGGCCGTCGTGCGTGAACGTCCAGCGCGAGAGCGGCGTGATCAACAACAGGTCGGAGGCGGGAATCCAACGTATGGGATAGCACTCGACCTGTGAGGCCTGGATCGAGCCCAGCGCCGAGTAGAGCGCCGATGCGCCGCCCTCGTTCGTGGGGTAGGGGCCGGTCGACCCGTAGATCGCGGGATCCATCTGGAACACCTCGGGGGTGCCGAAGGGGTCGTCCCGAGCCGGCACGGGCTGCGGCCAGACATGCAGCGAGAAGCCCATCGCGGGGAGGAGCGGAGTCATCGAGGCAAGCGTGACTTGTGCCGCGCTGGTGACGATCGCGAGCGGCCGGCGCAGCACGGGCAGCACGGGCGCGCCTTCGATGCCGAGTCGCTCGAGGCCGGGAACGGTGATCTCCTGATAGACCGCTCCCGCCGGGTCGAGGTGAGGGCTCGAATAGAAACCGTGAATGAGCAAGTCGAACGTGGTCGTGCTCGGGCCGGAGACGGCGGTGTCGAATAGGACCTCGGCGGGAGTTCCCTCCGGCGTTCCATCCAGCGACGTCCACGCCGGTCCGCCCGCCTGTGCGAGGGCGACGGTGGCGGCAGCGGCCATGACGCCGAGCGTCAAGACCAGTGCGGTGCCCATAGTTCCGGCGAAGCGTCTGACGAGTGCCATGGCCTTGTCTCCGATCCGGGGCACGGGGACCGCGCAAGCACCGCGCCGAGGCTCGGCGGTTTGCGCAGCGTGCGGCGTCGCGCGGTTTCACCCAGGTCCGCGCCCACAATCATAAGGAACGTGAAATCGAGCGGTAAGGGGACATCCGCCGCATTCGTCACCGAGCCTAAAGCGCAGCGGCGCAACCTCCTCGCAGCGCGTTGATCGGAGCCGCCGGACCGTCGGAACACGAATCGCGGGAACACTCACGCCGGTTTCGCCGTAATAGGTCCCGAGCGCTCGTCAGAAGGTGACTGGAAAGGCTGGCCCCGCGGCTTATAATCGGCGGTCACGGTTAGCCGTTCACCCCAGCCGAACCGGTCGACTCCCCGCGGCGCGGTCAGGGCCCAACCTGGCATGGAAGACAAAGTCCGCGGTCGAGACATCATCTCCCAGGTCGTCGAGAACATGCGCAGCCAGGGCGAGGAGCTGCGCTATTCCACGATCGTGCCCGCCGCCTACGACGTCTACCTGCACCCGGCCGACTTCCAGCGCCTCGAGAGCCTCGCCGGGGTGATCGCCGACCAAGCCCGCCGCGCCCTCGACGAGGAGCTGCAGCGCCTCAATCGCGCGAGCCCTATCGAGGCGCGCGTCCGCGACGCGCTGCGCAAGCCGCGCCTGCCCCACGAGCGGGCCGGGTCGGCTTGGGAGATCCGGCTGATCTCGGATCCCAACGACGAGCTGACGACGGGCGACATCCTGGTCGACTCGACGCTGATCGTTCCCGAGAACGAGAGTCTGAGCGGCAGTCGTACGCGCCGCATCCTTACCACGCGTCGCGGCGACCGGGTCGAGAGCCGCGAGGCGCCTGCACTCGATCCCGCTCGATCGCCGGCGCCGTCGCCGAGCCCGGGGTCCGAGTCTCCGATCGCTGCGGCGGAGTCTGCGGGCCTACCTCGGGTGGAGCCGGTGAGCGCCTCGGCCGCGGCGGGAGCGGAGGCCGCGATCGTGTCCGCCTCGGTCCCGCCCAGCCCCGCGGCAACACCCGCGAGCGCGCCCACCGCGACAGCGCAAGCCCCGGCGCTCGCGACGCTCACCTACCGTGACGAGAACGGCGACCACGTGTTCCGGATGGAGAAGCCGCAGGTCGTCGTGGGACGGGGCGGCCCGGGTTACTGGGTCGACCTCAAGCTCAAGACCGTGCCCGACGTCTCGCGCGACCATCTCCGACTGCGCTACGACGAGCCCGAGCGCCGTGTCTACATCAAGGACCTGAGCACGCTGGGCACCACCGTGAACGGCGTTGCGATCCCCACGAGCATCGAAGTGCGCGACGGCGAGAAGGTGGACCGGAACGTCGAGGTGCCGCTGCCGCCGGAAGCCGAGATCGGGCTCGCGGGGGCGGTCTTCATTCGCTTCCGCGCGGAAGATTCCAAGTGAGCGCCTGGCCGTCCCCGTCGGCGGCAGTGGACCGCCGGCGTTTCGCCGGGGGGCGGGCGTGACCGTCCTGTTCTCGCTGCGCTGGCTGTTCCTGCTGCTGCTGGTGGCCGCGGTGGTGTGGTTGTGCTGGAGCTCGCTCAAGCATGACGCCCCCTGACCGTCTGCACGACAACGGCTCCACGCTGGTCGTTCCGCGCCGGGTGTCGCGCCGCAGCGCGATCCGTTGGGCCGGCGCCACGCACGCGGGAAAGATCCGGGACCACAACGAGGACCGACTCCACATCGACGCCGAGCGCGGCATCTTGATCGTGGTGGACGGGATCGGCGGCCAAGCCGCGGGCGAGACCGCGGCGGAGACGGCGATGACGTTCCTGCGGTCGCGTCTCGAGCGTCAGACCGGACGGGTCGAGGAGCGGGTCCGCGAGGCGATCGCCGTCGCGAACAACGAGATCGTCCGTCTCGCGGCGCAGAATCCGGACTGGGAGGGCATGGGGTGCGTCCTGACGCTCGCGGTGATCGAGAACGGCATGGTGACGGTCGGCCACGTCGGGGATTCGCGTCTCTATCGACTCGGGGCGGACGGAATCATCAAGGTGACGCGCGACCACTCGCCGGTCGGAATGCGCGAGGACGAGGGTGAGCTGAGCGAAGCGGACGCGATGCGCCACCCGCGCCGCAACGAGGTGTATCGGTCGCTGGGAGCCGAGGAGCACACGCCGCTCGACGAGGAGTTCGTCGAGGTGAGCCGCTTCCCCTTCGATCCGGAGGGGGCGATCCTGATCTGCAGCGACGGCCTCACTGATCTGGTCTCGAGCGAGTCGATCGCGCGCATCGTCCGCGAGAACGCCGGCGACGAGCAGCGGGCGGTCGAGCACCTGATCGAGGCGGCGAACGCGGCGGGCGGGAAGGACAACGTCACGGTCGCTCTGGCGGCCGGCGAGCGCTTCGCCGCCGCACTCGAGGCGCCGCGCGAGCGCGGCGCGGAACATCGCGCTGCAGGCGATGCGCCCGGCACGCCCGCCGGACGGCCGGCGCACGCGCGCCCGCTGCTCGCGCGACCCCACTACGCGTTCGTGCTCGGCGCGATTGCCGGCGTCGCGCTGTTCGCGGCGTTCACGCTGCTCGATCGCAGCCAACCTCGCTCGTCGCTGTTGCCCGCGCTCCAACCCTCCCGGGCGCCGCGAACGCTCCTCGTCGGGCCGGGACTGGAATACGCGGGGATTGGCGATGCGCTGGCCGGAGCGCGCCCCGGCGACACCGTGTCGGTCGCGCCGGGCGTCTATCACGAGCAAGTACGGCTCGAGGAGGGCGTGACCCTGACGAGCCGCGTCCCGCGCCAGGCCGTCCTCGCACCGCGCGGCGACGCGGCGGTGCCGCTGGTGGCGGTGGTGGCCGAAGGGCTCTCGGCGGGGAGGATCGTGGGGCTCCGCATCGCCCCGAGTGACAGCGGTGCGCTCGACATCGGCGTCCGGGTGAGCGACGCGCGGATCGCGATCGAGGACGTGGAGGTCTCGGGCGCGCGCGTGGCCGGCGTGGCGTTCCAGGGCCGGAGCGAAGGGGCACTGCGCGCGAGCCTGATCCATCGGAACGCGGGAGCCGGCGTCACGGTCGCGTCGGCCGCCGCGCCGCGCCTGGCCCATAATCTGATTCTCGACAACGGACACGGCGCTCGCCGGACTCGAGCCGGCGTCGAGCTCGAGAGCGGAGCCACCCCGCTGCTCGTGGGAAACGTCATTGCCGGCAACGCGGCCGAGGGAGTGCGCGGCGCCCCACCCGCGATGCGCGCCACCCTGCTCGAGAACAACGCCTTCGAGGCGTTCGGTCGCGCGAACCGGTCCGGCGCATTCGGACGGGGGAGCCGCCGATGACCCGGAATCGATGCCGCACGAGCGTGAGCCTGGGCCGCTCGGCTCCGGAGGCGACCCGATGAGCGTCCGCTACCACAGCGTTGGACCCTTCGAAGTGCTCTGTCGCCTCGGCAGCGGCGGCATGGCCGACGTGCTCAAGGCGGTGGATGGGCGGGACGGCCGCGTCGTCGCGCTCAAGATCCCCAAGACCGACCACGGCATCCGCGAGGCCGAGCGCGTGGGCGCGTTGCTGCAGAAGCAGCTCTCGGAGATCGATGGGCGTGTGCCCGCGGTGTACGAGATCCACGAGAGCGTCGAGAACGAGATGTACATCGCCATGGAGTACGTCGCGGGTGAGGATCTCTCGGATCGCATCCGCCGCGGCCCGATCGAGCCACGCGAGGCGGTGCGCATCGCGATCGAGCTGTGCGAGCTGCTGTGCACCGCGCAGCGCTTCACCCGCATCGCCGAGGGCCGCACCCACCAGGGGATCGTGCACGGTGATCTCAAGCCCAAGAACGTGCGGCTCGAGCCCGGCGGCGGCGTGAAGGTCCTGGACTTCGGGATCGCGAAGGCGCTCTCGCTGACGCGCCCGCTCACACGCAACGAATTCGGCAGCCTCCCGTACTCCTCGCCCGAACGCATCGAGACGGGCAACGTCGACGCGCATTCGGATCTCTGGTCGGTCTCGGTGGTGCTCTACGAGATGCTCACCGGGCAGCAGCCGTTCCGGGGCGAGAGCACGCGCCGCCTGGAAGAGTTCATCCGCTCGCGCGCGCGCCCGGAGCAGCTGCCCGACACCTGTCCCGAGCCGCTGGCGGCGGTGTTGCGCAAGGCGTTGGCGCCCACACTGGAGTGTCGTTACGCGAGCGCCTCGGCGCTGCGTGAAGACCTGGCAGCCTTCCTCGACGGACGCCCCACGTCCGCGCTTGCCGAGGGTGGAGCCGCGGTGGGCTACGAGGAAACGCGCCGCAGCTCGCCGTCGAGCAACGGGGAGAACGATGCCGACGACACGCGGCGCACGCTGAGCCCGGCCGAGAACGGATCGGACGCCGTACCGCGCACGCTGGGCGCGAACGAACCGGATGCGACGCGCCGCACGCTGGGAGCTGCCGAGAACGGATCGGACGCCACGCGCCGCACGCTGGGTGAGGGCGCCGGCGCAATTCTCTCGGCGCCTCGAGTCGATCCGCCCGTTGCCGGCCCCGTCGCGTCCGGCTCCGCCGCTGCGGCGGCTGCGGCAACGCCTGGAGTCGCCAGCCCCACCGCGGCCCTCCCGTCACGCCGCAAGTTCCGCTTCCGATGGCGACTGTTCGCCGTGATCGTGGGGATCATTCTGATTGCGAACGAGGCCCAGGTGATCAGCGCCGCGGGCGAGCTGAAGGGCGCGCTCCCCAGTCTCCCGCGCGGGGAGTCCGAGGCGGTATGGAAGCGCTACCGCCAGCTCCGCTCGCGAAGCTTCCTCGGCATCGGCACGTTCGGTCTGTCGCGCGACGTGAAGGATTGGTTCGTCACGGCCGCCGACGATCTGATCGCGGACTACCGCTCGGACACGCCGGTGATCCGCGAGAATGGGTGGCGAGACGCAACCTCGCTGCTGGGTCACGCGGCGTCGATTGCCCCACGCGACCGGGCCATCCGCGCGCGGCTCTTCTATTGCCGAGGGCAGCTGGCGCGCATCGACGCCCAGGCCGCGAAGGGCCGGCGGCCGGACGACGCGCAGCGCTTCTTCAACGAGGCGACCAGCTCGTTCGAGGAAGCCGCTCGGCTGAGGCCGCACTGGTTCGATCCCGACCTCGGTTTGGCGCGCACCTACGTTTACGGCCTCGAGGACCCCGAGCTGGCGCGAGAAGCGCTCGACCGCGCCGAGCAGGACGGCTACAAGATCGGAAGCCGCGACATGGCGCTGCTCGGCGACGGCTATCGACTGCGCGCCGAGAAGAGCTGGTCACGCGCGCCCGACTTCCACGACCTGCCGCAGGAGGACAAGTACGTCGGCGGCGTTCGCGAGGACTGCGAGCAGGCGCTCCAGCACTACGAGATGATCCCCGCCTACGGAGAGGTGAGCCGCAACATCCGCAAGGTTCAGGACCTGCTGCGGCAGGTGGAAGTGCGCGAGGACGAGCTGCGCGAAGCCAAACTCCGCAGAATGGGACTCGGCATCCTGGCGCCGCTCTTCGGCAAGAGCCGCTGATCCCATGAACGCGGTGCTGGAGGCGCGCGGTAGGACCACCCGTAGCTCGGCGGCGCAGCGGCGCCGCTGGCGCTCGTGGCGTGCGGCGTTCGACCGCGATCCACTCGTTCCGATCGGGCTCGCGTTGGCGGTGGCGCTGTTGGCGTGGCTACTGGTCTACGCGGCGAAGAGCGCCGGCTTCGGCGAGGCGCGGCGCGCGCTGCAACGCGGCGAGATGGTGAACATCAACGTCGTCCAGCGCGCCGATCAGCTCGATCCCATCCTGCGTGCCGTGTTGCCCGATGCGCCGGAGCGCGCGTTCGTTGCCGCCGAAGTGTTCCGCCGTCTGCCGGCCGGCGGGGCCGAGCGGCCGCTCGAGAACGTCGGCGCGCTCGCGGCGCTGCGGGTGCGCGCCGAGGACGTCTCGAAGCGCTCTGACCTGCCCGGGTTGAGTGCCCGCGCGGCTGCGGCGATCGCGGCGGCGTCGAGTCCCGAGGCGCGGGCCCGCAACGCCGCGCCCGGCGCCACCACGATCGGGCTCTTCACCGCGGAGCAGTTCCAGGCATTGAAGCCGTTGTTCGTGGTGCGCGAGGCGGGCGGGTTCCGCGGTGCGTTCCTGCTCCACGTCCTGATGATCGTTGCCGCCTTCGCGTTCATGCACGTGGGGCTTCACGCCACGGGGAAGACCGGCGACCGCTGGCTGTTGCCCGTCGCCCTAGTGCTCACCGGCATCGGCTTCGCGATGCTCGTGAGCCTGAGGGACCCGTTGCGCGACCAGATGCTGTTCACGCGCTTCGCCCAAGGGTCGCTGTTCGGCGGCCTGGCGATGGTGGCGTGCGCGATTCCGTCCTACGAGCACACCGTGCTGCGCCGGCTCGCCTTCGTTCCGTTGATCGGGGCGCTCGCGTTGTCGCTCGCGCTCGTGGTCCTGGGGCGTGGACCGTCCGGCAGCGACGCCAAGGTGAATCTGTTCGGGACTCAGCCGACGGAGCTGATCCGACTCCTCCTGGTGCTGTTCTTGGCCGGCTACTTCTCGAGCCGCTGGGCGTTGCTGCGGGAGCTGGACGAGCGGCCGCTCGGCGACGCGTGGTATCTGCGGATCCTGAAGCTGCCGCGCCTGCATCACGTGCTCCCGGTCGCGATCGGGGTGGCGGCGAGCGTGCTCGTGTTCTTCGTCCAACGCGATCTGGGGCCCGCGCTGCTCTTGCTCGGGCTCTTCCTGTCGCTCTACGCGGTCACGCGTCGCGAGGTGGGGCTGATGCTCGCAGGGTTCGCCGCCCTGCTCGGCGCGTTCGCGATCAGCTACGTGATCGGCTTCCCGCACACCGTGAGCTTGCGCACGGCGATGTGGCTCGATCCGTGGGGGAACGGCCTGTCGCACGGCGATCAGATCGCGCACGGGCTGTGGGCCTTCGCCTCGGGGGGCCTGTCGGGCACCGGGCTCGGAATGGGCGCCCCTGCCGTGGTGCCGGCCGCCCATACGGATTTGATCCTCGCCGCGGTCGGCGAGGAGCTGGGATTCCTGGGGCTCGCCGCGTGCCTCGGGCTGTTCGCACTGCTCGTGGTGCGCGGCTTCCGCATCGCGCGCCGCGCTCCGGAGGCCTACACGATGTTTCTGGCGCTCGGGCTGACGCTCGGCCTCGCGCTCCAGACCCTGCTCATTGCGGGGGGCGTCGCGGGGCTGGCGCCGCTGTCGGGCGTGGTCACTCCGTTCCTGAGTTACGGGCGCTCGGCGCAGGTCGTCCATTTCGCGACGCTCGGCATCCTCTGGTCGCTCGCCGCCAGCGGCGCCGCCATGGGGGCGGCAAAGGGGGCGCCGCGCCTCGCGCTCGCCGACTTGCGCAGCGCCGCC
>JACXTT010000466.1_pt1 | contig 68879 bp, 58 predicted proteins | sample 9270951 | NCBI WGS metagenome assembly JACXTT01 (sample SAMN15532306, study PRJNA645909) | rock metagenome | isolation source: weathered quartz diorite | place: Puerto Rico | collected 2017-06-21 | reverse complement strand
CATTTCCGGCTATATGCTGGAAGCGGCGCTCGAGTCGGGCTTTGCCGCTGCCGGCGTCGACGTCATGCTGGCGGGGCCGATGCCAACGCCAGCCATCGCCTACCTGACGCGCGCGCTGCGCCTGTCGGCCGGCGTGGTGATCTCGGCTTCGCACAATCCCTTCCAGGACAATGGCATTAAGTTCTTCTCCGAGCATGGCACCAAGTTGCCAGATGAGGTGGAACTTGAAATCGAGGCGGCCATCGACGCCCCGATGGGTTGCGTGCCGTCGGAAAAACTGGGCCGCGCCAAGCGCCTTGATGATGCCGCCGGCCGCTACATCGAATTTTGTAAGAGCACCTTCCCCAATGAACTGGACTTGCGCGGCCTGAAGATCGTGGTCGACTGTGCGCACGGCGCGGCTTACCACATCGCCCCTCATGTCTTCCACGAACTGGGTGCCGAAGTGCATGCCATCGGCGCCAAGCCGGACGGCTTCAATATCAACGCAGGGTTTGGCGCGACGGCGCCGAAGGCCTTGTCCGCCGCCGTGATCGAACAGGGCGCTGACCTTGGCATCGCCCTCGACGGCGATGCCGACCGCCTGATCATGTGCGATGCAACGGGTCGTTTGTACAACGGCGACGAATTGCTGTACGTAATGGTGCGTGACCGCATGGCCACCGGCCCTGTTGCGGGAGCCGTCGGTACCCTGATGACGAATATGGCCGTCGAGGTCGCCTTCAAGGAACTGGACATCGGTTTTGCCCGTGCCAAGGTGGGCGACCGCTATGTGCTGGAAGTCATGCGTGAAAAAGGCTGGTTGTTCGGTGGTGAAGGTTCGGGACACCTGCTGTGCCTGGACAAGCACACGACGGGCGACGGCATTGTGTCGGCGCTGCAAGTGCTGTCAGCGCTGAAGCGGAGCGGCAAGTCGCTGGCCCAGTGCTGCAGTGCGCTGACCCTGTTCCCCCAGACCCTGATCAATGTAAAAGTGGCGCCCGGTTTTGACTGGCAAAACAATGCCGCGGTGGTGCAGGAAAAAGAGCTGGCGGAAAAGGAACTCGGTGACAGCGGGCGCGTGCTGATCCGCGCCTCCGGCACCGAACCCTTGGTCCGCGTGATGGTCGAAGCGCGTGATGCGCAGCATGCGGACAGCATGGCCAAGCGGATTGCCGACAAAGTCAGGGCCTGAAGCGCTGGGCGCGGCCATCGAATTGAGGGGGACTTTTTCCCTGGGAGAACAGGGCCTCACTAGACGTTCTTTGCCCGAAGTTATATAATAGAGTCTTCGGAGTGTGGCGCAGCCCGGTAGCGCACCTGGTTTGGGACCAGGGGGTCCAAGGTTCGAATCCTTGTACTCCGACCATCTTTTAAAACGGGTTGTCTGTGACAGCCCGTTTTTCATTTGTGCGGCAGCTTTGCCGCATGTCTTCTCTGACTGCCCATAGCTCAGTTGGATAGAGCATCAGCCTTCTAAGCTGAGGGTCACAGGTTCGATTCCTGTTGGGCAGGCCAATAAAATCAATGGGTTGCTGAGATTTCCTGGTCAATGGCGATCCAAATTCTACTCCATGTAGGGTTGGTGTAGGTTTTGGTGCGCCGTGATGTTGTCAATGGATCTTTAAAGCGGTCCGATCAATTCGTCTTATTTGGTCGCCGGAGCGTGTCGACATGGGTAGCTGGTCTTCCGACTTCATCATGAATCCACAACTCTATTGGAGCGAGATTATCAAATTTTTCAGCGATGGCCTTGACTGAGGCGATGCCCGATTTGTTTGCTTTCGGCCCATAGACTAAATATATGGCACGGGTGTATCTCGCACGCTCAACGAACAGATTGAGTATTTCCAGGTCCTTTTGCACTCCTGCTGTCGAGAGGTCATGTTTTACCTCGATAATCGCATGGTTTCCTTTCATGTCGCCGGGGGTATGTATAAGAAAATCTGGTTTTGCATGGCCTATACCGAGTGTGCTGAGGATAGGATGGGCACTCTTGTCAATTTCGCCATTGAGCACATAAGGGCATTGAGCAGGCCATTTCATACGCAACTGGTGGTACAGCTCGTAACAATAAACGCGCTCCCGAAAAACGGGATCACCGCCGTCAATATTGAGCTGGAAGTAGGGCGATTCCACGCCAGCGGTCGCTGACCCTAGTATTTCGGAGAGTTCATCCATAGTTGTCCACGTTAGTTCCAATTTCACAGCACTGGTGAAACCGACCTTTCACAGAAAGCGACTACGCCCACTCCGCACTTAACGTTTCTGCTTGCTCCAGCACCATTTGGACCGCCTCGTCTTGCTTCGTCGGCGGGTACTTGTACTTGCGCAGGATGCGCTTTACCATCAGCCTTAGCTTGGCGCGCACACTTTCACGTACGGCCCAGTCGACGCTTACATTTTGGCGAAGGCTTTCGGCCAGTTCATGAGCGATCTTCTTCAGGGTTTCGTCCCCAAGCTCGCGTACCGAGTCTTCATTGTTGGCAAGTGCATCGTAGAACGCCAATTCGTCTGAATTCAGCCCAAGGTCGGCACCACGCGCGGCCTCAGCCTTGAATTTCTTGGCCATGGCGATCAATTCTTCCATGACCTGCGCCGTCTCGATAGATCGGTTTTGATACCGCTGCACCACGCTGGCTAGCATTTCGCTGAATTTGGCGTTCTGGACGACATTGGTGGCGAAGCGAGCCTTGATCTCACCTTCGAGTAACCGCTCCAGTAGTTCGACCGCGAGATTGCGCTCGGGCAAGTTGCGCACCTCGTTGAGGAAGTCATCGTCAAGAATACCGATGTCCGGCTTATCCAACCCCGCCGCGTCAAAAATATCAACGACCTGATTAGAAACCAGCGCCGATCCAATAATCTGCCGAATCGCAAGCTCACGCTCCTCGTCAGCGCGCTTCTTGGTGCTGACCTCTTTCTTGGTCAGAATCACCTTGACCGCCTGGAAGAATGCTACTTCATCGCGAACGGCCTTGGCTTCGTCAAGGGTACAACAAAGGGTGAAAGCCTTCGACATGGCCACCGCGTTGTCGCCGAAGCGTTTCTTGCCGTCCTTGAGACCGATAATGTAGTCAGCCGCCCTGGCCAAAGTGCGATGTCCGCCCGTTAAGAAGTCGCTGTAGTCGATTTCGTGGAGTAGGGCGCGCAGGACATCCATTTTTTCTTCCAGCACCGCATACGCCTCATGGGCGTCTACCGTCGGTCGTCCGCGCCCGTTGCTGGCCGTGTATTCCTTAAGCGCCTGTTTCAAGTCGCTGGCGATCCCGATGTAATCGACCACCAGGCCACCTTGCTTGCCCCTGAAGACGCGATTGACCCGTGCAATAGCCTGCATCAGGTTGTGGCCCTTCATCGGTTTGTCCACATACATGGTGTGAACGCACGGCGCATCAAAACCAGTCAGCCACATGTCGCGCACGATAACAAGGCGCATCGGGTCGGCCGGATCTTTGAAACGCTTCTCCATGAGCTTCTTGACCTGTTTCGGGTAGATGTGTGGCCGTAATAGAGACTTGTCGCTGGCTGAGCCGGTCATCACCACCTTGATCACACCTTTTTCTGGATCGTCGTCATGCCAAGCAGGGCGCAGCGCCACGATGGCGTTGTAAAGATGCGCGCAAATCTCCCTGCTCATTGCAACAACCATCGCCTTGCCATTCTGCGCGCTGCTACGATCCTCAAAATGCGTCACGATATCCAAAGCTACCTGCTCGATGCGCGGTTCCGCACCAACAATTTTTTCCAACGCCGCCCAGCGTGTCTTCAATGCGGCCTTTTGGTCGTCCTCTTCGTCCTCGGCCAGCTCATCGACTTCTTCATCGAGATCAGCGAGCAGTGTCTCATTCAACCCTAACTTGGCTAGCCTCGACTCGTAGTAGATCGCGACGGTGGCACCGTCATCGCGCGCCTGCTGCATGTCATACACATGGATGTAGTCGCCGAAAACAGCGCGGGTATCACGATCCTCACTGGAAACCGGCGTGCCGGTGAAGGCGACAAATGTTGCATTGGGCAGCGCATCACGTAAGTTTTGAGCATATCCGACTTGGTACCTCGCAGATGCCTCAGCTACTTCAAGTGAAGTCGCTGGCGTCGTCATGGGTGTGATAGCGGTGCTTCCTGTCTTTCGAGTCTTGAGCTTAGCCTCGAAGCCATACTGCGTTCTATGCGCCTCATCGGCAATGACGACAATATTGTGGCGGTCAGACAGCATTGGGAAAAAGTCTTCGTCTTCACCTTGCATGAACTTCTGGATGGTTGCGAACACGATGCCGCCCGAGGGCCGGTTGGCCAACTTGGCGCGCAGATCCTGGCGGGTTTCGGCTTGCACCGGCTGCTCGCGCAGCAAGTCCTGCGCCAGCGAGAAGACTCCGAATAATTGGCCATCCAGGTCGTTGCGGTCGGTGATGACCACGATGGTCGGGTTTGCCATGGCAGGCTCGCGCATCACCCGCGCTGCAAAGCATGTCATGGTAATGCTCTTGCCCGAACCTTGGGTGTGCCAGACCACACCACCTTTTTGGCTGCCGCCAGGACGTGATGCCGCGACGACCTGCATGATCGCCGAGCGCACAGCATGAAACTGGTGGTAGCCTGCAATTTTCTTAATTAGGGTGCCGTCATCCTCGAACAGCACGAAGTAGCGTAGGAAGTCGAGAAGGTAAACAGGCGCCAAAACACCCCGCACTAGCGTTTCGAGTTCGTTGAACTGACCCAACGGGTCGAGCGTCAGGCCATCTATGGTACGCCATGCCATGTAGCGTTCTGCATTGCTGGACAACGATCCCATACGAGCATCAGCACCATCCGAGATGACCAGCACCTCGTTGTACTGGAAAATGTCAGGGATCTGTTCCTTGTAGGTCTCTATCTGGTCGTATGCTTTCCAGATGTCGGCATTCACGTCGGCCGGGTTTTTCAACTCCATCAGCACCAACGGCATTCCGTTGATGAACAGGATGATGTCAGGGCGGCGTATATGCTTTGCGCCCTTGATGGAGAACTGGTTGACGGCCAACCACTCGTTGGCGGTTACGTCGGAGAAATCGATCAGTCGAACAAAATCGCCGCGTGTCTCGCCATTCTCTTGGTACTCGACCGGCACACCGTTGACCAGCATGCCGTGGAAAATGCGATTCGCCGAAAGCAGTACCGGCGTGTCGAGGTGAATTACACGTTGAAAAGCTTCTTCGCGTGCCGCAAACGGAATCGATGGATTGAGGCTGGCAATGGCCGCGCGCAGCCTATCAACGAGTAGTACCTGCTGGAACAATGAACGCTCTGGCTTGTCGCCGTCTGGGGCAATATCAGGGCCGCATATATGTCCATAGCCGACTTCAGAAAGCCACGTCAGCGTATCCTGCTCAAGTTGGTCTTCGGTCATGCGGCGAGGCTCCTTGCAAGTGCGTTTAGTTTCGCTTTGTTAACATAACCACCGGTTAGGTTCCGGTCACTACTTGGAGAAATTGATCATCACTTTGCAGGCGTAACTCGCCGGAGATTAGGCGTGGCAGCAAGGTGTCACGCAGCACCACCAGAGATTGAATGGTTCGATGATTTGATGAGATTTTTTGTTGTACTACCGCGACGATGTCTGAAAATGCAGCTATCACCTCGGCACTTGGAATTGCAAGCGCGAAGGTTCCGATCACGTCATTTTGAATTCGCTGACGGCCGCTGGTGCCGGACATGCTTTGGATAGCGAACTCCCGAAAAGCTGGGTGCCTGCACAACAGGTAGCCCAAGTATTCGGGCAGTGGAGCTTTTGGCCGCAAGACCAAGAACTCTGTCGAACCCCAGCCGATTTGATCCACGGCAAGAAAATCGACAAAAGCAGACTTGCCATTCTCAAGGCAGGGAGTAATACGTGCAAGCAGCGTATCACCATTGCGAAATTTTGAGCCAGATCCCATTTCGCGTTGGATAGGCGCATCGACGCAATGTCCACTTGTGGCAAGGCTTGCCATGTCTAAATAAGGCGCAATTGTGCCCTTGCTGAGTGCCCTCTTTGGATTGATGTCAAACACATCTGATAGCTTGCTGAGCGACCACCCTCTCGGCACCATCCCCAACTCCGACTCCTCGAAGTCGTCCGGGAACAGCGCGGCCGTCGCCTCGTCCATGCCCTCCGGTGTACGCCCTTCCTGCTTGGCGCAGACCGGGTCAAAATCGACGAACCACGACTTGAATAAGGCCTGGGCTATGGCTTCGAGCGTGGCGTTGGTGTTACGCAGGAGGGTGACGCGGTCGTCTAGGACTGAAAGAAATTCGGCAATCGTATCTTGTTCGATTCGAGGTGGGACACGAAGCTTGATCGAATATATATAGTTGCGATTAAGCGATGGTTGGGCGCTACCTGAATTGAATGCGGCGAGATCTAATGTCTTCAGCAAGTAATATGCAAATTGAGGACTGTTTCCTAAGAAGTCGGTGACATACATACATGTATTGTGCGGCCAATAATCAGTGTGCGAGAAGTGCACTACACCGATAGACGCTCCGCTTCTCCCTATCACAACCCCTGGGCCGCTCGCCCGTGCCACATCATGAGTCCCATTTTGGCCAGCGGACCCCATAACGGGTACTCCACCGGGCCTTTGCTCAGATGCCGTCAGGTCATGTCCTCGTTGCAGGCGAACGAATTCACCAAGGGTGATGTCGCTCCAACTAGAATTCATACCCCAGCCCCCCCAGCTTCTGCCGAATTAACTGGTCTAGTTCCGCGCCCTTGGCCATCTGTTCGCCAAGTGTCTCGGTAAGTTTCTGCATCTTCTCGGCAAAATCTTCATCGTCTTCTTCTATCGCTTCTGCACCGACATAGCGACCAGGCGTCAGAACATGACCATGCTCGGCAATTTCGGTCAGCGCTACGCTCCGACAGAAGCCAGGAATGTCCTCGTAGGCCGATTCTGTCTCGCCGTCGTTGCGCCATGCGTACACGGTGTCAGCGATGCGCTCAATGTCAGCGTCGCTGAACTCGATCTGGACGCGGCTAATGCTATTGCCGAGCTTTCGCGCGTCAATGAAAAGGACTTCGCCCTTACGCTTGGCTTTCTGCTTGACCAAGAACCACAGGCAAGCTGGAATTTGTGTGTTGAAAAAGAGCTGTCCTGGCAGCGCCACCATAACCTCGACCTTGTCGGCCTCGACCATCGCGCGTCGGATGTCGCCTTCGTTGTTCTGGCTAGAAGACATCGATCCGTTCGCCAGTACGATTCCAGCGCGGCCAGCAGGCTTCAGGTGATGAAGCATGTGTTGCAGCCAAGCGAAGTTGGCGTTCCCCTGTGGCGGCGTGCCATACAGCCAGCGCGGGTCTCCTTCTAGGCTGCCGTGCCACCAGTCAGAGATATTAAACGGCGGGTTGGCCAGGATAAAGTCGGCGCGCAGGTCTTTGTGCTGGTTACGCACAAATGTGTCTGCAGGTTCCCTGCCTAGGTTGAAATCAATGCCACGAATGGCAAGGTTCATCGCCGCCAGCCGCCATGTGGTTGGGTTAGCTTCCTGCCCGTAGATCGACACGTCCCCAAGCTTGCCGCCGTGGGCTTCAATGAATCGTTCCGACTGAACGAACATGCCACCACTGCCACAGCATGGGTCGTAGACCTGACCATGGTGGGGCGCTAAAACGGCCACTAGTGTTTTGACGATTGAAGCTGGCGTATAGAACTGTCCACCCCGCTTGCCTTCAGCGCTGGCAAACTGGCCAAGAAAGTATTCATAGACCTGACCAAGCAGATCGCGCGCGTGATTCTTGGCCGTTTCGCCACTTTCACCGAAACCAATGGTAGAGACTAGATCAACCAGTTCGCCGAGCTTACCGTCAGGGAGCTGGACGCGGGCATAGCGCTTATCAAGGATACCTTTGAGTTTCGCGTTCTCTGTCTCGATGAGTGACAAGGCATCATCGATGCGCTTGCCAATGTCGGCTTGCTTGGCCTGTGCGCGTAGGTTCTCCCAGCGGGCTGCCTCGGGCACCCAGAACACATTCGCTTCACGGTAGTAGTCTCGGTCTTCAAGCTCATCAGCGACCATTTCCGCGTCTGCAGCGTGGAGAAAATACTCATCGTCTGGATCGGCGAAACGGCGGGTCAGCTCATCGCGACGGGTCTGAAATGTGTCAGAAATGTACTTGACGAAGATGAGGCCAAGAACGACGTGCTTATACTCGGCGGCGTCCATGTTGGCGCGCAGTTTGTCGGCTGTGGCCCATAGAGTCTTCTTGATGTCTTCAACCATTTTGTGAGTGTGCCTAGCGAAACTTTACTAAGCAACAATCTTATCGCATCTTCTGCTGTTTCCGAAGTGCAATGTGGCTCTATAACCCGGCTGCAGTCATCAAATCCGAAACTGACATACCTAAACCGTTGGCAATTCTCACCAAATGCAACAAACCAGAATTCTGTTCGCCTCGTTCGATGGCCCCAAGGTACGAGCGGTCAATCCCGCTCCTATGCGCCAATTCTTCTTGGGATATCCCTTTATCGGACCGCGCGTTGCGCACGGCATTGCCGAACGCCAGCAGGGCATCTTCTTTGGCATTGGGCGATTGGGTTGGCATTCGGGAATGTTGCGGTTATGATGCCAATCGCACCACGGGCAATCTTCCCCAATGTTTGTATTGGCCATCTCGCCCACACTATTCTTGCGAATGCATCACAAAGTGAGTTTCAAATTATTCCAATGACACCTATTTCCCTGCGCTACAAGAAGAGCACAACCGGTAAAGAGCAGCCGCCGACCGATTGCTTTCACGTCAAATATGTTCGCCCCGACGGGCGGCTCGCGACGGATGTCGAGATAGAGAAAATCCACTCCTCATTTATTAGGGCAATGGCCAGAGCAGGCGAAAAAGCTGAGGAAACTGGCCAGTTTGTCGAGCCGGAGTGGGCGCACGGCGGTTACCAAGTTGAAGTGGTGCGTGACGATGGTTTGCCGATGAGCATCTACGATGTCCAGTCCTTTATGCTCATGGATACAATGCGGCGAAAGGCAGCGTTCCAGGAGGTAGAGGTTGTTACAGTTGCCAAGGGCACGTACTCTCTGCTGAGCGCATTGCCAGTGCTTGGGGCGCAAGCATGGACTTCGGCTATTCAACAACTGGTTCCTGAGCGTGATGAGCAGGAGGAGGGCGCGGAAACCGACGACTCCTTCGAGCAGGTAGTAACGCTCGAAAACGCGAAGGGCGCCCGGCTTTTGATGGACCTTGGACTAATCACTAGCCACAATGGCAACAAGCCGAACCAATACGTCGTGCCTCGCGATGTCGCGTATTGCAGGGTCGAGTGGCGACAGGATGGAAGTATGTAGCCGCAGCTCCTTACCCAGTTTCACCGCCGCTATTGGGTAATCGCCGTGTGCTATGGCCACGACTAGAGGTTGTGCATTCTGAGTCGCGCCAGATGGTGTGTTCGCTTATGAATCAGCCAAGAAAAAAAATTATGCCTTTTTTGTAGCGAAATTTTTTTGAGGGCCGGACCTATTCGTTGACATAACAGGACGGGGTGCCTTTTCCCTCCCCCCCCCTGGGTTAGTGACGACGCATGCGATCAGCAACGGTTTTGAATTTTCCGAGAGTCTTTCGCCAAACTGTCGATATTGCTACGATGGTAACTGCCAAAATTTCTCTTTACGCTGCCGTCACCAAATGACACGCCTGTCGCTTCCTATGGTCCACAAGTGCCCAGCCTGCGCTGGCTACTTGACGCGCATATCAGTTACTTTCTTCCATATGGATGGCATGCGGGGCTGGTCGGACGGATGCACGGCAGGAATTTGGAATGGGCTATCTGGCCCAGTTGTTCGTTGCCCGCACTGCACGGCAGTGTTCTGGTTGGATGACGTGGAGAGCATAGGGGAACTACCGTATGAGCCGCGACCGATTGGCCGGATCTCGCAGCTGCTGATGCGGTTGTCCGGTGACCGTAGTGGACGCCTTCGGAAGCTTGAAGAATGGAGGGCGATCCCCGCCGAGATCAAAGAGGCACCTCCAGCGACGAAGCTGGATTACCAAGGGCTGTGTGATGCCCTGCGACAAACCAACATTGATGTGGACGACAGAGAAGCCTACATCCGCCGCCAAATTTGGTGGCTTTCCAATGACCATCAACGATTGCGCGGAGACGGCACCCCTGTCGTTGATCGGCCCGTTGTTCCTGGCAACGAAGCGATTGTCAACATGCATCGCCTGGTTGAACTGTTGAAGGATGATGAGGCCTCGAAGGTTGAACGTGGAGAGCTACTTCGTCAATTATGGTGTTTTGATGAAGCCATAGCGGTGCTGAAAACGGTGCGCCCCGATGGATACTCGGAAGTCAGGGCTAGTAAGATTCAACGATGGGCGCAGGAACGCAATGCCGCATTACAGGTGTTGGCCGCGTAGCAATTGGCACATAAGTGCTCTGTTGGCTGCCATCGCATGGGGAGCCGAGGCGCGCAGCAACCTCGCGACGCTTAGATGCAAACGCAAGCTAAGTAGCTACGATAGCAGTCGGCATCAGAAATAGGCGACACCGAAGAACACCGTTCTCGGCTTCAACCAGATTGAATAGCTGACATTCGGCGATGAGCTATGCGATGGCAGTTTGCACAAAGGCACTGCAAGTCATCCAGAGATGTGATGTGGCCTGGTGCCATTTCGCTGACGGCAGTTTTCCTGTGATGAACTTCAATACAAGACTCACCTAAATCCTTGCCGTATTTCTCAACCGGATCAACACCACAGTCTTCACATGTCAGTTTGCCGTGGATGCGTCGATACTGTGCTTTCTTAGCCTTGGCCAGTCCCGTAGCACGCTCTTTGCGCCAGTGCGAAACGAGCTTGCGGTCGCCTTCTCGCCACTCTTCATCAGAGAGGTCTGACGGAGGGGGATCATCATCATTCTGTCCCTTCGGCACAATGTTAAAACCTGCCTCGCGAAGGAGTCTAAAGCAAACCGACCCTTCACCAGCAGAGAAGTGTTTTGGTTCGATATATCGACCATCCAAAGCCATCGAAAGCGCAACCCCAAATACAGCTTTTGGAGGGAACCGGTGTCCATCGACCAGAAGGTCAAAATCTGTAGACGGTCCAAATGGGTGGCTTACACTACCATCATGAAATCGCAGTAGAGCAGCCCATATGAACTCTGGTGTCGCCTGGCAAAGCACTTCGGAGGGCAGCCTATGCAAATGTCTTTGGTCGCCTGATGTGCCGCTACTACCCGCAATTTTCGCCCAACGGGTCGCCCACGCCTTTACCATCTGCTCATGTTTGCTTAACTCATCTCGCCACGGGAGGTGCGCAATGCCTGGTAATTTTGCGGCAGCCATTTCCACTTTCTCAAAATCGGCGGAACACCATTGACGGCCTTGAGCTGCCTGCTGAAGCTGAGGAACGGGAAACGACCAAGAGCGCGCATCTTGCCCCCACGCTTTCTTGAATGGAGCAAACGCTGTGCAGCCCAGTGGAGGGAGATCACATTGATAGCATGCGAAGTCGATGCGCGACTGGATATTGCCGTAAACACGCCCATATGTACCTAGAGCGCCTAGGCCAATTGCTGAGGCCGCCTCGACATTGGAAAACGGAATGATAAATCCGTCGTTGCCGTTCGCGCGCTCTGCGAGCCAAGCAAGCAGCTTTGCGGTTCGGGTTTGCACGTCACTATGCGTTACCGCCGGAGGCTTGGTACTCTCACTTTCTAGCCCAAGTGTTCGACGTGAGTACCAGATGGCTCGAGGTGAAAATTCATCAGGATATTCAAGGACGATTCGCTCGTAGGAGAGGTCTTCAAGGTCGGCGTCGAGCAATACACTAAAGCCCTGCGTTGGTTTCTTCCTGCAAACCGACACCTCAGCTGCGTCGATTAGTCCTCGCGAACGAATCTGTTGCAACGTCCTGTTTGGAGTTTTTCCTTGGAGCTTCATGATCCCAGCGTACTCACCGATGGCAAGGACGATCCGTTGCTCGGCCTCACTAAGTTCAGACATAACGAGGCCAGTTTCACGTACAACATACTCCACCCCCAACGACATCGAGCGTGTTTTCAGTGCAGTCGCTACTTCGTCGGTTAGTCCACCCTTGGCTGAAATATTTGTTTCAAGCTGACGGAGTTCTTTCCATGAAGTGACGTTGGCTATAGTCTTGGCGAGGCGATCTTCCATTTGGTCTCCATTTGTGCGGTGGTCAGCCTGGGTACATTGTCAGCCATTGTTGACTCAATGAATCGGTCGGACGATGGACAGGACCGTTGCCCTAGACACGCCGTAGAGCTTGGCCAGCGCACTGACGCTTTGCTTGTTTGCGTAAGCTTGAACCATCGCTTTACGCTGCTCCGGCGTCGTTTTGGCGGGCCTGCCGAGGGTCTTGCCTTCCGCCTTAGCTCGCGCAAGGCCTGCCTGGGTGCGTTCAACGATGAGATCTCTTTCCATTTCCGCTACGGCCGCCAACATAGCCAGCATCAGCTTTCCAGCCGGAGAGGTGAGATCGAGCTTGCCGAGCTGCAGGACCACCACTTCGACACCAAGCGTCGCCATAGCCTTTATCGTCGCAAGCACATCTGGGGCATCGCGACCAAGTCGGTCGAGCTTCGAGACCACCACAGTGTCTTTAGTCCGCAGCTTCCCCAGCATGATGCCGAACTGCTTGCGCTGGGCGGCGTGTGCCTTGCCACTTACTGTGTCCGTGTACCAGTACTCCACCTCATAGCCGGCTCGCACGATTTCCAGCCGCTGATTGTCGGCCGTCTGGTCGACTGTTGAAACACGTCCGTATCCGAACACCGCCATGATCTACTCCCAGTTTGTGTTGGAAAACGGTATCAATATAAACTAACATGTCAGTAAATGTAAAGGCTATTTTATTGACGTATTAAACCCGCGAATCGTCGGGTGTTGGAAAACGGTCCTTTTTCGTCACACTTGCATGTCTACTTGGCAATATGAGAGTATCCAGATTCAGTAACCTGGAGTAACTATGAAACATTTCGAAGAAATCTTGTGCGCACTTGGGGCAGTTCGCGCCTCCGCGTTACTCGAATCCAAAAATTGGACCTTGTGGAGCGCTGTCTGGGAGACTCCGGTTTCGACAGTCACCGGCCACTACCTTTACTTGAAATCTAAGTGTCCGCTGGGAGAAGCTACTGCAGCGAACTTGAGCAGTTTAGGGGTTAAGGCAGGCAAAGACGGATACGCTGTCGTCGTGACTCCAAAAAGTGATTTGGCGAGAGACCTCGACGCAACGGTACGGCGCTTTCGAGGTTCGAAAGGATACACGACCCAGAGCTTGCTCGACGAGCAACTCTTGCGCTCGATTCGCTACCGGACTCTAGATCGAGAGGAATTTTTTGTTGGCCCGTCAATGACATTGCCAACAAAGGTTCGCGAACAAGATGCTGTGGCGTATTTGAGAGACTGGCTCACCGGCGGAAATTCGACTACTTCCGGCTGTCAAATTGGTGTACTGGCCGCAGATGGTGGCATTGGAAAAACGACGTTGGCGCGAGAACTCTGCGAACAGGTGCGCCACCGATATCCGCATGTGTTTCCCCTGCTTATCGAGTCCGACCAGTGGAAAAACATTGTTCACACTGGATTGCGGCTCGAGAACTTATGGGAAATCGCTATCACGAAGCGGTTGGAAAACTCCACTGCATTGCGCGCTAACCCCTATGCGCTTCGAGTCTTAATGCAAGAAGGGTTGCTTGTAGTTATTTTCGATGGTTTTGATGAACTCGTCGCAATGTCCGCAGATGAGAATCGTCCGGCTGAAGTAATTGCCGAACTTAAGGAGCTCTTTGCTACCGAGGACGGTGAAGTCAATGTGCGCGTATTGTTAACATCTCGGCAGTCGTATTGGACCGCAATCAAAGGACTGCTGCCTGACATGAAAGCGATTGAAGAGTTCCGCTTGAATGGCTTTGATAACGACCAGCGGAAGGAGTATTTCGCCAAGAGGTTGAAGGATCCGGCCCAAAGGGACCTAGCGTTGCGTGCGGCCGCTGCGGTCAGCAAGATGTATTCTGACGATGCTGTCGAAGTTGAGAAGCGCAATGAGGATAGGCTGGGAGGTACGCCATTCATGCTTGCACTGATTGCTCACGCAATTGAGGGCGGTGAATCAGTCGAGCCATATGGACACGATCCAATCGAACCGTTGCTTCTGGGTGTATGTAAGAGGGAAATCCATCGCCAAGATTTGAATTTGACTCCTGAATCCCAAATTGCGATTCTCGAAGAGATTTTTCGTGGGTATGAAGAAATTCCACATGTGGAACTCGACGAACTACTTCAGGTATGTGGAGTAGACGATCCGGGGGTACGGTCCCGGTTCGCTAATCACTTCCTCCTTCAGCGTATTGGAGACAGCCTGGGGTCGCGTTTCGAAGTGCTGAAGGTTTATTTTGTTGCCCGGTTCTTGGCTAAAGGCTTGCAGGACGTCGAATCCTCGTCATCGACAAAGGCAATCGCAGAAGCACTTGCAAAACACTCAACTGGCCAAAATCAAGTAGGTGAGTGGGTTGCCAACCAGCTGAAGCACTTGGATAGGACTAAACTTAAAGCGGCTGTCCGTCACGCCTATCAAATCATTTCTGCACCGGAAAATTTCGCGACACGACAGCGCGCGGGCATGGCAATATTTAAGATTATTAACTTGCTCGTAAGCGAAGATAAGGATAAGGCTAGTCGTACCGATGAGCTTCTAGATCTAATTGGTGCAGGTGACACTAAGAAAATTTCGAAGATAACGCTGGCAGGGGCACTGAAGGGCTACGACTTTGCAGGATGTACGTTTGATGACTGCACGGTTGTGGACTCAATCTTCCAAAACTGTCGGTTCGACTCCAACACGCGATTTGCAAACTGTCGATTCGAAGGAGGGCTGGATTTAATAAATTGTGATGCGGCTGAGTCACTTGACATCCAGGACACCTGCGTGTTCTCGCCTGACGCCGAGCTTACATTTAGTCGTGTGACAAATCGTACGCCCCGCAGTTCAGTCCGTGAAAAATTTGCTGAGGAGGCGCTAAGCCGAGCGCTCAAAAAATTCCGAACGGACGCTGGCTTCCACAGTATCCAAGTCCGTCGGTCGCTCAGCGGCATGAATGTGAAAAACCCTTACAATTCGGAAGTGTGGAAGAAATTGCTTCGTGAAGGCGTGATTGAACATCATAGTATTTCAGGGGTTCTAGAAGGTGGCTATAACGTCCGCGACGAAAAGGAAATTAAGAGGGACATTGTTCAGTACTTAGACAATGGCATCATTGCAGGAAAATTACGCGTAGTCTTCGAGGGCCTGGTAGGTTAGTAAAAAAACGAAATGGAAAGGTCAAACTTTCCATTTCGGTCGTTTAATATCAATGACTGCAACTGCGTAAGCTCCAGTACTCAAATTTGACCAAACTAGACGATTCAGTTTTTCGACCACCGTTCGATCCTATCTCCTTCGTGCGCGCGTGCGAGCATGTGCTTGTGAGCCGCCTCGGCCTTCAATCGCCATTTTGTCAGTCGATTAACTCAGTTGCCGACAGTCATCCGACCGTGAGTTCCCGCCCAATTCTGAGAAGGCAATCTTGAACGGCATGGTGCTTATTTATATAGAGAAAAAAATAGATAATATATAAAAATACGTCCAAAAATCCCAATCCTTCTCACATTCTCTGCCCCTCGTTCACCTTGCCCCTGCAACCACATTAACAGTGACGAGTCTAGCCAGATTCTACTGCTATGCCCGCTATCCTGCTATTCTTGTAGCCAATAAAACAGCACGTCGTTGACCGGTGACCACATGGGCAAGACCATCAAAGTCTATCTCGCAAATGAGAACGTAGCCGGAATAAGGCACGCAGAAATCACTAACTGGAGCGGACAGGCCCTCGCTTGTCCACGTTCACGATTTCAAGAGCTAAAGGATTGGCCAGAAATACAGCGCCCGGGCGTTTATCTGCTATTCGGAGTGGATGATGCAACCGGCGATGACCTTGTTTATATTGGTGAGGCCGAAGTCGTTATTGACCGATTGACCTCCCATATGACGGGAAAAGAATTCTGGGCCGAATTCGTCGCTTTTACCAGCAAAGATGCGAACTTAACCAAAGCCCACGTCAAGTACCTGGAATCACGACTGGTCGGCATAGCGCAGAAAGCAGGCAGGTACATCGTGAAGAACGCTGTGTCGCCGCAACTTCCTGCTTTGCCACGCTCCGATCAAGATGCCATGGAGGAATTCCTTGAATCTGTTCGGATGTTAATGGGGGCACTGGGTCATAAGGTTCTGGATGCATTGGTGGCAAATTCAAGTATCAAGCCACGAAAATCTGCTGCCGAAGAAGAAATGGACCGATTCATCGCACAGTTTCCTGTTCCCGGTGCAGTGAAGGTTTTGGAGTCGTCACCCGTGTTCCATCTCAATGTGAGTAGCCTAAGCGCTCGCGCTGTCCGCACCGACGAGGGTGTCGTTGTGTTTGAGGGGTCTGAGGCGGCGCAAGTAGCGTCAAAAAGTCTTACTGGTGGATTGCTTAATTTACGACAGTCGCTGCTGGATTCAGGTGCGTTGATTTCAATTGGCACTAAATTGCAATTAACCCGAGACCACTTATTTAAGAGTCCTTCGCAAGCTGGGGCAGTAATGGCTGGATACTCGATAAACGGGCAAGAGCATTGGCGTTTGGAAGATGGGACAACATACGCAGCCTACGAAAAGCGACTAATCGACGGAATCATTGAATAGTCTCTCAAGAGCTGAGCTACCTGGCCAAATACCTTCGCTAAAGCTATTTCCGCTATTCCGCTATTGCAAATTGACGCTCGGAGCGGCCCTCTATATAGTTCAACACTTGAACAACTTCCAGGTTTTTCGAGTGGTAAAGGTTGACGAATACTGCAGCATTGGCGAGACCGCATTTCACCTCAGGTGGATGACCAAGCGCGAATGGACCATCGATGAAGTAAAGCAGGAGATCATTCGGTCGCGTCTCCCAGCTTATTCTTTTCTGCCAAGTGACAGTAGCGCTGGAATTGTCATCGTCTCTCGCCGCTTAATCGACGGGAAGTTAGTTACCACCCCTGAGCCGACATTGAAAACCAGGCTGGTTACTTTGCTCCAGCCAGAAATTGAGCAGGTCTTCAATGGCGGACAAATTATTACGGACCGTCCGGCCTGGCATTTTGGTGATTCTCCGTATCGGACTTGGGGTGAAATTGAAGCTTTTCGCGCCGCCAATCATCGCGTCATCGCAAACTGGGAAACCGACCAAGGCGAGTGGATGGGAGAGTCGGATGAGTATTTTTTTTCTCGTCCGGTTGAAATCAACAAGTTCTCGTCACTGTTCGTACCTCGCCACACGATCGCGGAACTTGCAAGGATCGAATTGCATGGACGCGATATGCAGTCAGTGGCTGCCACTGCTGCTAAGTCTGTCACGGCTGGCAGTGTTGCTGTTCCAGTTACTCCATCCGTTTCGTCAACTACACACAAGATGAGGCGGACGTCATTGGATGCGCCCATCGACAAGGCCATCAAATTGGCTGGGTCGCTCGATCCTGGCGCTGTCTACTTGCAATTGAAGAACCTGGCGATTAATGAGGAACTGCCATTCACCGGCTCGGTGCACGGGAGCAATCTGCAATACACCAATGACAAGAATGAAGTGGTGATGCTGACCAAAGACAGCCTTGGAAAGCGCCTGAAGAAGCGCACGAAGTAGCGCACAAAGGGATTTTTGGCATTGTGCGCAAGCACTTTGACGCACTTTGACGCACTTTGACTTCCTTCATGAGGGCGAATCAAGCGAACGCGGGAACCATAGTGACTCCTAAACAACGAGGAGTACCCTAAATGAATGCCCTGTACGTAAGCCGCCAAAGCGCCACCGATGTAGTGTCCTGCGCACTTTCCACCCAGACACGCACTACGGTCGGGACCGAAGAGGCCGCTTTCCACCTTGGCCGCAAGGCTCAGACCCTCCGCAAATGGGCCTGTTACGACGACGGTCCGATTCGTCCTGTACGCATCTGTGGCCGGTTGGCATGGCCTGTAGCTGACCTGAAGCGCATCCAGCAAGAAGGCAGCGCAAAATGACGCTTAGCGAAACTGTTGCATCGCACGGCTCCATGTCGAATCTCACGATCGGTGCACGCACGCAGGCACTGCAATACGCGGGGCTTAATCTGCCCGTTTTCCCTGTCCATGGTTTTTACAACGGCAGTTGCACCTGCGGTAGCGAACACGACGCTAGGCAGGCAGGCAAACATCCCGCGCTTGGCCAAACCTTCCGCAATGCGTCGACTGATCCACAGACCATCAATAGTTGGTTCGACCAGAACCCGACGATCAACTTCGGCGTCGCAACTGGCATCGGAGATGAGGCGACCGGCAAGATGTTGGTCGTCATTGATGTAGATTCATATAAGGAAGGAGCCGATCAGGCGCTGGACGGATACCAGGCTCTTCATGGAAAGTTTCCAGATACTGCTATCGTCCACACGGGAGGCGGTGGTCATCATTACTACTTCTATGCAAAAGTAGGCTCCAGATTCTCCAGCACAATGGGCAATGCTGGAATCGACATCAAAGGTATTGGAGGGTATGTCATCGGCGCGGGATCAACGCATCGCTCTGGAAAACTCTATGACTGGGAGGCATCCAGCAATGCATTGGAGGGCCAACGTATCGCCGACCTGCCTGAGTGGATTTACGTTGAATTTGGCAAGAAGTTGATTGCTCCAGCAGCAGTCGTCGCTCAGGAAGTGGATACAGTCCTCTCTGCCGACGACGTGGCTGAGATCGAATCGTACTTAGCAGTCATCTCGGCTGATACGCGCGAGACCTGGCTGACGGTCATCATGGCGTGCAAGAGTCGCAGCGAGTCGGAGCAGATGTTTATCATCGTAGACAAATGGAGCGCTACGTCTGAGGCCTATAAGGGAACTGCCGATGTGCGCCGTACTTGGGACAGCGTGGATATGAATGGCGGAATCACATTCAAGTCCTTGCGCCGCTTGGCCGATTTAGAGCGCGCCAAGACCTGCAATGTTACTGGAATCACACTAGAGGCCAACACGCACTCAGAATTCGCGTGGACGACACCGGGTGAAATTGCGGGATCGGGCAAGCCGACCGCCTATCCACTGGATGCTCTTCCGAAGGTGATGAAGGAGGCAGTTGAAGAGGTGCAGGCGTTCATCAAGTCGCCTGTAGCAATGGTCGCCTGCTCTGCATTATCGGCACTGTCCTTGGCTGCGCAATCTTTGTATGATGTCCAGCGCGCAGAGGGCTTAACTGGTCCTATCGGCTTGTTTCTCCTGTCGGTAGCGAATTCGGGCGAACGCAAATCGACGCTGGATGGAATGTTTTCGAGTCCAATCCACGACTTCGAGGCATTCCACGCAAACGAAGCGAAAGAGGCGGTTGCCAAGTACACCGCAGACCACGCGGCATGGGACGCCATGCGAAAAGGCATTCTCGACCGTATCACGCGCGATACGAAAGAGAAAAAGGATTGCGGTGCAGCAAAAAAGGAATTGCGCGAACACGAATTGACGCAGCCTGCCCGACCGTTGGTACCGCGCTTGATCTATTCAGACGTAACCCCTGAAGCCCTTAAACATTGCTTGGCCAGGGAATGGCCGTCCGGTGCAGTAATGTCCTCCGAAGGTGGCGCTGTATTTGGCGGCCATGGGATGAAAAAGGACAATCAAATGGGCAATATGGCGACTATCAACGAATTGTGGGATGGCAAACCAGGACGCACTGACCGACGCACTTCCGAGTCTGCCGTCATTAAGAGTGCCCGCCTCACCGTGGCAATTCAAGTCCAAGAGGCAACCTTGAGGGCATTCATCGGTACCAGCAATTCGCTCGCCCGTGGGACTGGGTTCCTGGCTCGTTTTATGGTGGCATGGCCGGAGAGCAAAATGGGAACGCGCTCGTTTTCGGATGCCCCATCGTCGTGGGCAATGCGTGATCGCTACCGTGCTCGCTTGGCAGAGATTCTTGCGATGCCTCAGCCGATTTTCGATGGTGAATTGAAACCTGCAATGCTTTACTTGTCCAAGGAAGCCAAAGCAGTCTGGGTTGCGTTCCATGACGCTATCGAGGCGCAGCTCGCTCCGAGTGGTGAATATCGCGAAGTATGCGATGTGGCCAGCAAGACGGCCGACAATGCGGTGCGCGTGGCCGCTTTGTTTCATATCCTTGACGGCTCCAATGTAGCGATCACCGAAGCCAATATGATCAGCGCCACCCGTGTCGCCCACTGGCACCTCAATGAGTCAAAGCGCCTTTTCGGTGGTTTGATGATCTCTGCAGACCTGGAAGCCGCAGCCAAACTGAATGACTGGCTGGTCGACTACTGCAAGTGTGAAAATGTCGATCAGATCGACTTCACGACCTTGTTGCAACGTGGTCCAAGCTCAATGCGTAAGAAGGCAAACGTTGAACAACCGATTGCTCAGCTTGCAAGCCTTGGTCGCGTTCGCGACTTGGCTGGCAGCCCACGTAGGATTTGGGTTAATCCAGCTCTGCTGTGTTAGGTGTTGCGGAGTCGCTAGTGCTATCTGCTACTACAGAAATAGCAGAGTAGCGAATATCGCAATGGCAGCGGCTTCTGCCCTCCTAATCGTCGACCTTCCGCAATCGTGTCAAGGTCGGCGAAAACTCAATTTCTGCTTGCTCAAGCATCCAGGCTTCAATTTTCACATGCCACATCCGCAAAAGGTCGAGTGGGCGACGCCGGTAGTGCTTTTCCGCAAGCGCACTTGGTTTATGCCCCATAATTTGAGCGGATATGCCGCTCGGCATTTCTATCCATTCACACAGCGTGCCAAACGACCTTCGCAGTCCCTGCAGCGACACATGGGGCAGGCCTGCGCTGGCAAGTGCCTTTGTATGGGCAATACGAGGCTCTTCGATGTAGCCCGATGCTGATCGGCTCGAATACACAAACTCATTGCGACGGGGGAGGGCGCTTATCAACTGTGCGACGAACGGTGTAAGCGGTATTGTTCGCGTACCTTCTACCTTGTCCTTTATGGTCATACTTTGCCATTGGAAATCAACGTCTTCCCACTTTAAACACGCCAGTTCTTCGCGGCGCGCGCCAGTCAAGAGAAGGCCTTGCAAGTATGCCGCAATGACGGGATTGCCAATATCTTGCACAGCGCAAAACCAGGTCTTTAACATTTCGCGCTGTAGACCATCCCCCTCTGCTGCCCGGTTCTTTGGCAGGGCATCTTTTACCCTTTTGGAGCTATATGCGTCGCCAGGGATCAGGGCTGAATACTCCCGCACATCTGCAGCCCAGCGAATAAATGCGCGTAGAAGGCGATATGACTGGGCTGCATTGGTTGGCCGAGACTTGACGGCCGATTCCAGCCAAATTGCGATCTTTTCTGCGGTGAGATCTGCCAGTCGAAGAGGCATCAAGGGCGCCATCGGCCCGGGCACAGTCAGTCCATTTCCTCGCTTTTTTGTCTCGCCGCCCATAGAAGTGAGCGTGTAATGATTTTGCAGATGTCCAGCGCTCCATTTTGACTTATGGTTGTCAACATATTTGGGCCATGCGTCGGCGAGCGTGATCGCGTGACGACGTGCGAATGTCAAGGCTGCTTCTGCGGCCACCGCTCTTTCAATGATTTCCCGCTCGGCTGCGGCACGCTCGTCAGCCATAATTTGACGGGGGTCTCGACCACCATCAATCTGCTGCTTGTATGCCGTGGCTCTTGCTTGGGCGTCTGGAATTGTCCAGGTTTTCGCATCCCCGATGGTTATCCTGATTGTTTTGCCATGCAAAGCGGACTCGAAGATGAAAGACTTTGCGCCGCCCGCAGTCACGCGCACACCAAGGCCGGGGGTCTTACCATCCCAGTAAATGCTCTGCCCCTTTCCTTCTTGGCAACGAAATGAGGCAATGCGCGCTGCAGTAAAGTTGTCCCACTTCATGATTCTCAAATTCCTTGATAATGCCGTGTAGGGCTGGTGTAGGAATCTAGAGTATAGATCGATTAATGGAAATCAACATTATCAAAGATTGATAATCATTAAGCCTATGATTTTAAATATATTATTGGATTCAGGTCTATGCGGATCCATATTGCTGATCGGTGTTTTTTGCAGCCTTCTAAGCTGAGGGTCACAGGTTCGATTCCTGTTGGGCAGGCCAATCCCCATGCATTTCTGACATTTTTTCAAAAAAAACACTGTCAAGGTTTTAAGTGCTTTAAAACCGGTTCGAATTGTATAGACACATTTCTTGACGTCATTATTGTTTCCATGAGATAAACTAAGTTGGCGCAAAGATATTAAAAAACATCTCCGTTAATCAGGCCCACAAAACTTATCACTATTTCATGAGAATCTCCAATTTATCCATCGGTACCCGCCTTGGCCTCAGTTTTGGTTTGGTGACCCTGCTCGCTGCCGTGTGCGGTGCAGGTGCTTATGCCAGCCTCGGTACCATCGAATCGGGCTGGGACGACTTTAGCGACCGTTCGCTGGCCAAGAATGAACTGGCCACCAAGGGCAAGGTCAAGTTGGGCGACGCCGTACAAGACTTCAAGAACTACGTCTTGCGTGGCAAAGACTATGCGGACAAATTCCGCGCCGACCTGGCTGACATCGACGAAGCCGCCAATGGCTACGCCAAATTCAACCCCAGTGTGCGGGAGCAAACAGCGCTGGGCGATGTGCACCGGAGTGTCGACGCTTACCGCAAGGGCATGGACCAGCTGGTCAAGCTGCGCAGTAATGGCGCCTCCGTCGAAGAACTCGACCACGCCGTCAGCGGGATCGACAAGGCCATTCGCGTGGCGCTGGACAAGTTGCTGTCCATCTCGAACGAGGAAACCAAGGCCGTCGGCGACAAGATGGACCAGACCGTGGTGACCGGCAAGCGTGTCATCGTCGGCATGACCCTGGTGATGATCATCCTCGCTGCCGTGTTTTCGCTTGTGGTGACCCGTTCGATCGTGCGCCCGATGCGCCGTGCCGTCGGCATTGCCCAAGCGGTGGCAGCAGGCGACCTGACAACGAGCATCGAAGCCCGCTACAACGACGAAACGGGCCAATTGCTACGCGCACTGAAAGGGATGAACGAGAGCTTGCAGCGTATTGTGGGCGAAGTGCGCCAGGGTACCGATTCAATGGCCTGCGCGGCCCAGCAAATTGCCGTTGGGAATGCAGACCTGTCTTCACGCACGGAAGAACAGGCGGGGGCGCTGGAAGAAACGGCTTCCTCGATGGAAGAAATGACGACCACCGTGCAGGAGAATTACCAGCAAGCCAAGCTGGCCAGCATGCTGGCCCAGGGCGCGGCATCATCGGCCACCAAAGGCGGCGTCGTTGTCGGGGATGTCGTCGATACAATGGCGGCCATCAGCGCCTCGTCGCGCAAGATCGTCGACATTATTACTGTCATTGATGGGATCGCGTTCCAGACCAATATCCTGGCGCTCAATGCCGCCGTGGAAGCGGCCCGTGCGGGCGAGCAGGGCCGGGGCTTTGCCGTGGTGGCGGGTGAAGTGCGCACCCTGGCGCACCGTTCGGCAACGGCGGCCAAGGAAATCAAGGTCCTGATCCAGGAATCGGTATCGAGTATCGACGTCGGTGCCGCGCTGGTGGACCGTGCCGGGGCCAGTATCAAGGACGTCGTTGGCGAGATCGACCGCGTGGCTGCCATCGTCACCGAGATTGCCGACGCGGCCCGTGAACAGAGTGCATCGATTGAGCAGGTCAGCGAGGCGATCGGCCAGATGGATGAGATGACCCAGCAAAATGCAGCCCTGGTCGAAGAATCGGCTGCTGCCGCAGAGTCGATGAAGCAGCGCTCCACTGAACTGTCGCGCCTGGTCAATGTGTTCAAGCTGGACAAGTCTGCAGTGGAGCAGCGCCGCCAGGTCGTGCCCTTGGCCCAGCGCCAGGGGATGCAATCTGGCCAGGCGCTGCGTCCGGCCATCACCCAAAAAGTGGAACGCCGCAGGGCCTAATCCGAGTGTAGGGGGGCAGGGCGTGCTGCCCTGCTACGGCATGCAAAGGTCCTGCTTAGCTGGACTTCCACTTATCGGCCATGTCCTTTTCCAGGTCCGTCAGCGAATAGCCATATTCGCCGCGGGCACAACCGGCCAGGAAGGCTGACAGTTGCTCGGTGTTCTCAATGGCAGGAATGGACTTGAGGGCACCGTCATCCTGCTTGACATAGCGCTTCAAGCGTTGGCCCTTGCCGCCAACGACACCCAGGCTCAGCAGCAGTTTGAGCGCCACCGGGTCGCCATCGAGCGCTTCCTTCAGTACCGTCTTGGCGCTCTTGGCGCGGTGTTTGCCGCGCGTGCCAGTGAGGATCTTCCAGGCACCTTTGATCTTTTTGCCGGCCGTGGCCAGCGCCGACAGGGCGCCCGTGGCCAGGTGGGTGACAACGGCCCAGGCCGCGCCGATTGGCCCCCCAAGCAGGCCAATCAGGAAGGCGGCCAGGTCGATGATGGATTTGACCACACCCAGTACCGCACCATAGGTTTTGCGCGTGACTTTTTCGACGCCATGCTTGGCGGCGTCGATCATGTCCTTCTTGCCGGAATCGGCCACGCCTTTTTGCGCCTCGATAAAGGCATTGCGCGCATTGTTGGCCGTGTACAGGTCGTAGGCGTTCTTGACGATCGAGAGTGCTTGCAGCACGCCGTACTGGCTGACCGTCTGGAAAATGCCATGGCCCCAGCTGGCGACCGTATCGAGCCAGCTCATGCCCGTTGCTTTGGGCGCTTCCTTGGACGATTCAAGCAATTGCTGCGAGGCGCCAACCAGGCCTTTTTCCTGGCTCAGGGCGGCCAGTTCGGTGGACTTGTCCACGGTGTCCCTGGCGCCCTTGACGGCTTTGCCCAGGCCGGCGCCCTTGACGGCATCCATGCCCTTCGGGCCTTGCAATTTGTCGGAAACGGCATCGCTGGGCTTTGAGCCGTCGCCCGTGACAGGGCGGTTCAAGTGGGCCAGCATCGCGTCGTCGATGCCGCCGTTGTCGCCGCCACCGCCGCTGGGCTTGGGGGCTGCCTTCTGGCCGCCCGTTGAAGGGGCCGCGGATGGGGCACTGCCAGTGTCGCTGCCGTCGCCCGTAACGGGGCGGTTCAGGTGGGCCAGCATCGCGTCATCGATACCGCCGTTGTCTTCGCCTTCACGCTGGGCGACACCTTCCTTGCCAGCCCGCTGTATTGGTGCGCTGGCTGGGGTGGGAGCGGACTCGACGCGCTGTGCTGGGGCACGCTCCTGCGCAGGCTCGGCTTCGGCGCGTTGCAAGGGCTCGCCGTGCAGCGGCGTCACCGGGCTCAACACTTTGGCCTGGATGGTTTGGAACTGGGTGGCGCGTGGCCCGCTTTGGGCCAGCGATTGCATGCCTGTCAGGCTCTGCGTTTGGGGCCGGTTGTCAGCAACGGGCAGGCTGGCGCTGTGCTCGCCATGCTCGTTGCGTGAGCTGTCCTCGTGCGCGCCGGCTGATTCTTGTTCTGCGATTTTTTCCGCTGGTGCCGCCATGGATCCGTGTTCCCGACGAATACCCACGTAGGGGGGAATGCATAAAATACATGACTTCGCCGGGGACAGCTAGTCCTTTTGGGAAACTGTCGCTTTAGCGGAGAAGCAATTCCGTAGAATGCGGGGCGGTATCAAGGGCATTGCAATGGTGCAGCCAGCGCTTGAGGCTTTCAAAGCGGGTCACATGCAGCGTGTCCATGTCCATCACGCCCACTTGTTCCAACTGGCTGGGCGGGACCGTTGCCTTGGAGGTCGTCGGCAGGTGGTCGACCATGCGGCGGTAGGCCAACTGGGCCTTGTCTTCCCATTTATGCAGGGAACTATCGTCGAAGCGGTTGCTCTCGAAATAGATGGTCAGGGTGCCATTGGGGTTGCCAAAACCGACGACGGCAGCACCGTTTTTCAGCGTGGCCGGCATCTCGCGTTCAAATCCTGGAATGGGAACAAACAAACCTGCCTGACCGTGTCGCTGAGGTCGGCCCATCGGGGTGGCCTTGTCAAACGTGGTCTCGCGGGTCTCCAATTCCATCTCGAAGCTCATACTAAATCTTTCTTAAGCAAGGGTTGAACGCAGTAGCAAAGTATTGCCGTATGGCATTATACGACATTTTGGGGGAAATTGTTGTCGCAAACCAAGTATGGAAACAAATAATTTGCGTACGAACAAACTGCGGTTACAGTCTTAAAAAACTGAACACAGGAGAATCTTCCCATGTTAATTGCATGGCAACAATTTACCCCTTGGTCGGCCCTGCTGGGTGGGGCCTTGATCGGCCTGGCGGCTGGCCTTTTCGTGCTGTTTAACGGGCGGATCGCTGGCATCAGCGGCATTGTGGGCGGCATGCTCGCGCCCAAGGCGGGCGACATGGCCTGGCGCCTGGCCTTTGTGCTGGGCTTGGTCGGCGCGCCCTGGCTGTATTCCTGGGTTGCGCCCTTGCCGCCGGTCCAGGTGGACGCGGGCACCGCCAGCCTGGTTGTCGCTGGCCTGCTGGTGGGCCTGGGAACCCGCTATGGATCCGGTTGCACCAGCGGCCACGGGGTGTGCGGCTTGTCCCGCCTATCCTTGCGCTCGCTGCTGGCGACCTTGTTGTTTATGGGGGCGGGCTTCGCCACGGTCTTTGTGCTGCGGCACCTGGCTTGAGGAGGACAAGATGGCCTATTTCACCGCCTTACTCTCCGGCTTGCTTTTTGGACTGGGACTGCTCATCAGCGGCATGGGCAACCCGGCCAAGGTGCTCGGTTTTCTCGACCTTGCCGGCGCCTGGGACCCTTCGCTGATGTTGGTGATGGTGGGCGCGATCGCTGTCGCGTCGCCGGCTTTTGCCATCGCCAAGAAACGCACCATGTCGCTGAACGGCACGCCCATGTGCCTGCCAACAAAGGACAACATCGATGCCCGCCTGGTCGGCGGCGCGCTGGCGTTTGGCATTGGCTGGGGTATTGCCGGTTTTTGTCCGGGGCCTGCATTGCTGGGCTTGGGATTGGGCTTACGCAAAGCCCTGGTCTTTGTGGCCGCCATGTGGGCCGGAATGCTGTTGTTTGAGTCGATGGAACGGCGCCGCGGAACACGCGGGCAATAGCGGCGCGCCTACTTTGGAGGGCGCCGCCAGCCTCAACAGGGCGTGGGCAAAGCCCGAACAGGACCATGAAGACCGTGATGACTGTCGCATCAAGCCGGGCAGGGCTGCATTAAGCTGATCCTGGGTGTTCGACAGACGTAGCGCGAGGTCATCATGACAACGGCAAACCATCCATCGAAGTTCTTAGTGCGCACTTACCTGACGCGCCGCTCTCATGCGGCCTCGCCCCCACCGACGCCAGACGAAGTACGGCGCCAGCTGGGCTGGGGCCTGCTGGTGATCGATCCGAAACCCAATACCAACTCTGGCCGCTCCTGAAGGCGATCAGGGTTCGTCGCGGCGCGACGCCACCCAAGCTACCTGCCGCTTGGTCATAAAGCTGATGTAGAGCGGGATCTTGGCCAGCACATAGGCCCCAGCTGACAGCAGGCTGGCAAAGGGCAGGCGTTCGCTGCCGGCACGCAGCCAAGCCAGCCCGATTGCCAGGCCCACCAGGGCCAGCGGCAAGGCGCCCATGGACCAGGGCATCAGCATCCTCGTCCATGCCATCAGCACCAAGGCCAGTGCGGCGCACAAGGTCGTCAGCATCAGCAGCAAGCTCAGCGGCGGCACGCAGGCGTCCAGTGCCAGCATGCACAGCGCCCCTTCACCATGCAGGATTCCCTTGGCCAGCAAGCGTGGCGCTTGCGCCAGCACCATGCCCAGGTGGCCGTGCTCCCAGCGGGTGCGCTGGGCCTGGCTGCCCTCGCGGTTGTCGGGGAAGTTGCTGACGACGATGGCTTCCGGACAGAACAGGGGCGGGCTGCCAAGGGCGGCGCAGTCCAGGCCAAGCTGCATGTCTTCCACCAGGTTGCCATTGGCCAGCTGGCATCGTTCGACCAAGGACCAGGGCAGGGCCATGCCAGTGCCCATCAGCTGGCAAGGCAAGCCCAGGCGCGACCACCCCAGCGGGCGTAACCAGTTTTTGATCAGCCAGGCAAAAGCGGCCACCACGGTCGGTGCGCTGGCTCCAGGCCGCGCCAGCATCAGGTACAGGGCCTGGACCGGGCGCTGCGAGGCCAGGCAGGTGCGCGCCAGGCTGCCCAACGTATAGGGGCGCAGCAAGCAATCGGCATCGATGATGACGACGACCTCGCTAGGGGCCAGGGCCAGGTGGCGCACACCGGCATCGAGGGCATAGCCTTTGCCGCGAAATTGCGTGTTGTGGCGTTCGATGACTTCCGCGCCGTGGTGGCGGGCCACCAGCGCAGTGTCGTCGTCGCAATTGTCCGCCACGACCAGCAAGCGGTCGCCTGCGTGCAATTGCTCTTTGATCGATTGCAGCGTTGCCGCCAGCCCGAAGGCTTCGTTGTGGGCTGGAACCAGTACCGCAATGGTGGGGCGGGCAATGGGGGGCACGCACTGGCGCCGGTATGGCGGCAGGGCGGCGACCAGTTGGATGGCGAATACACCGGCCGGCACCAGCAGGATGGCCAGCACGCCGACATAGATGATGGTCGCAACAATCATACCTTGCCCTCCATCGCTGCTTCACGAAAACATGCTGCTAGCTGGGCCACCTGTTGTTCAATCCCATGCCTTGCCAAGGCCCGTTCCCGTGCGCGCCGGCCCATGGCGGCCAGGGCGTCGGGTGAACTGGCCAGGCAGGCTTGCAGTGCCTGCACCAGTGCGTCGACATCGCCGGGGGCAAACAACCAGCCCGTTTCCTGATGTAAGACTAGTTCGGGAATGCCTGCAATACAAGTGGTGAGCACAGGCCGGCCCAGGGCCATGGCCTCCATCAGCACGACAGGCAAGCCTTCTGCAAAACTGGGCAGGACCAGGGCGCGCGCTGCCAGGATGTGCGCGCACACCGCTGCGCTGCTGATCCACCCGGTGATGGTGACTTGGTCTTGCAGGCCATGGCGCTCGACCAGGGCCTCCAGTTCGCCGCGCATGTCACCATCGCCCGCCAGCACCAGGTCCAGCCGAATTCCCCGCTGTGCCAGGATATGAACGGCATCGAGCAGTAAAAGTTGACCCTTTTGCTCGCACAGGCGCCCGACGCAGACCAGGCGGCTGCCCTGCGGGGGCGAGCCTGGCGGCAGGGCATAGAAGGCCGGCTCCAGCGCGCAGTGGATTTGCCGGACTTTGTGCCATTGTGGATAGGGCAGGTGACGGTAGAGCTGGCTACGGCAGAAGGAACTGATGGCAACGACAAAACGGGCGCCGGCCAGCTTGGCCCCCAAGTGCAGGGCGCCGGGCTTGTCGAATTCTTCCGGCCCATGCACCGTGACGCTGTAGGAGGGACCGCCCAAGGCTTGGACTAGCAGCGCCACTTCGGCCCCGTTGGTGCCAAAGTGGGCATGCACATGGGCTGCACCCGATTGCTGCAGCCACTGCAGGACCTGGCAAGCTTCGGCCAGATAGGCGAGGTGGTAGGGCAAGGGGCGATCACCTTGCCGTGCCATTGACCAGGCTTGCCCGAGCGCCTTGAGGAATTTGCCGGGCCGGCGCAACGCACAGGCCAGGGTCGCTGCCAGCAGGGCCAGCTTGCCGTCGCGCAGCACATAGCGCGTCAACGCGCGCTCGCTGTCGTCCTGCGGGTCGGCCAGGGCCCCATCCCAGCCGCGCAGGGCCAGCCTTTGCACCCGCAGGCCCTGCCGCTCCAGCTCAAGGATTTCTCGCCGGATAAAACTGTGGCTGGCCTTGGGGTAGTGGTTGACCAGGTAGGCAATCGTCGTCATGGCCGGATATGCAGCTGTTGTGGCAGGGGGCGGGGCAGGGCAGCCTGGGCGCACACGACACCGAGGAAGAACCAGAAATACCAGTTGAACGACAAGTAGTAGAGCATATTGTCGGCATAGGCCACGACCAGGTAGCTGGCGACGACGAGCATGGCGATGACGGTGCCAGGTGCATCTGCGGCCAGGCCGCGCCGCAGCCGCAGCATCAGGCGAAAGAATAAGGTGAGGAAGGCCAGCAGGCCAAGCAGGCCCGCTTCAAAAAACAGCTGGATATAGACATTGTGCGGGTCCCAGGTGTCGCGCCCCTCCAGCGGGAAAAAGCGCGGCGAATAGAATTTGAAGGAATCAAGTCCGTAACCGAAGAAAGCGTGCGAGCGGTCCATCCAGGCCAGGCCGGCGCGCCACAGCACGAGGCGCCACGCATAGGAATTGAGGTCGGTATTGCCGGCCGCAACTTCGTGCGCGCTGCTCAGTTCCAGCAGGCGCTCGCGCACGCTTGGGTCCAACAGCAGCAAGGGCGGGATGCACAGGGTATACAGCAGGAAGCGGCGCTGGAAGAAGCAGCCGAAGCCGGCAAAGACCAGCAAGCAAGCCAGCCAGGCGCTGCGCGTGCGGGTGGCCACCAGCAGTGCCAGCAGCAGGCCCATATACAGCCACAGGCCAGCCTTGAACATGGGCGCGAGCGGGTCGGTGCGGCGCTTTTGGATATACAGGATGACCGCCATGACCAGGACCAGGTAGAAGGCGAAAATATTCGGGTGGTTAAAGGTGGCCTTGATGCGAAACTCCTCGTCAGCCAGGGCGCTGGCGCCCGTGGCCAGTTCCAGCAGGGCGGCGGCCACCGGCAAGATCGAGGAACACAGGATGGCGACCAGGCAGGCGCGCACATCGGCCTGGCAGCGCACGAGATGGAAGGCAATGGCGAACACGGCGCCATACGACAGCTGCACCAGCAGCAGGCGGATGGCATTGCCTTGTTCGGGCGCCAGCATGGCCGCGATGGCGCACGCCGCCAGGAAGGCGCTCCACATGCCCAGCACATGGCGTTTGACGAACTGGGGTCGCTGCAGGGCATACAGGCCGGCAATCAGGATGACGAGGGCATTCATGGCGGCGCCGACGCCGACGGTGGCGGCGCTGCTGCCGTCGCCGCGGATGGCGTCAAACAGGGGATCGCAGGAAGCGCGCAGCGCGATAATGACGAAGAACAGGGTCCGTTTGTCGGCGGCCAGCAGCAAGGTGCCGCCGATGGCGCCGCTTGCGGTAAGCAGCCACAACAGGGCGTCGCGGGCGACGGCCTGGCTGCCCGCCAAGGCCAGGGCCAGGGCCAGGGCGGCAACCAGGGCGCCGCAGGACCAACCGGCCATACGCAGCAGGCTGCCCATATCAGGCCATCCTTTCCAGGCCAGCGCGCTGGCATCCGCGGCCGGGCAAATGGCGCAGCAGCCAGGATTTGACGGCATACCATTCACCCGTTTCGGTGCGGTAGCGGCTTGCCAGCCAGCCATAGCGCGCCAGCATGCTCGGCACATGGCGGGTGGCCAGCACATAGCGATAACTCAGTTCGCGCGCCAGTTCATCGCTGGGGCCCAGCACCAGTTCCAGGCTGGCCGCCATGCGAACAAACTCTTCATCGAAGTCGTTTTGTTCGCCCAGGTCAAAGACTTTGCCGCCGTGGTTGCAAAACGGCGCGGGATCGAACAGGGGCAGCCCGTGCATGGCGCAAAAGCTGCGGGCCATGAAGCGCGAGATGCGCAGCGACAAGCGCATCTGCTCTTCGAAGCGCAGCTTGCTGACATTATTGGCATGCCAACGGTAGCGGATCAGGCGATCGGGGATACTGATGCATTTTCCCAGCATGGCCAACTGGCTGTACATGAAGTAGTCTTCGGCCAGGCTGTCGACCTTCAGGCTGTGTTCGGGCGGCAGCACGCGCAGGAAGTCGGCGCCGTAGCGCGCCCCCAGTTTGTCGGCGGCAGCGAAGTCGAGCATGAGGGCCGGATGCAGGATGGGATTGCGGTAGAAGCTCGCTGCCGTCAAGCGTGCGCTGCCAATCGGCAGGCGCAGCGCGCCGCTCAGCCTGCCCCTGCCGTCGATGACGAGGGCTTGCCCGCCCACGACCACCATGCCGGGAGCCGCCTGCAAGGCCTGCAAGGACAAGTCCATCCGCTGCGGAAGGCACAGGTCGTCGGCGTCATGCCGCATCACATACTGGCAGTCGCAGTGCTCCAGGCCGCGGTTGAGCAGGCCAGACAGGCCTTGCGCATCAGGGAAGCTGAGGATCTGGATGCGTTTGTCGCGCGCCGCGTAACTGTGGGCCAGCTCGACGCTGCCATCGGTGGAGCCATGGTCGAGCACCAGCAGGCGCCAGTCGCGCCAGGTCTGTTTGCAGACGCTGTCGATGGCCTCGCCCAGGTAGGCATGGCAATTCTTGACGGGCAGGAGGACATCGATCTTGGCCATGGTTATTCTGCCCTCGAGTGACCCAGGCTGGCATGGGGCAGGCGCTGAGGTAGTGGCCGCTGGGGTGCCAGTACGCGCAAGGTTTTTTTGCACAGCAAGACGGCAATTCTGGCGATGGTGGGCAAGGACAGGTCTGCCGCCAGGCCCAGTACGCACCAGCGCAGGCCCTGGCTGTATGCGCCTTGCTCAAAAAATTGCCGGGCAAGGGCAAGGCGCACATCGGCCAAGGCGCGCGGCAGCAGGCCAGCTTCCCGGGCGGGGAGCCAGACGGCCTGGGGCAGGTGCTGCAGGACCTGCTCATGGCACTGCAAGGTGTCGATGCTGTCATTGGTGAGGTTGCATCCATGGCTATGCTTTTCCATCAGCCGGGCCGACAGCACGATGAAGGGCGCGTGGGCGGCGCAGCGTAGCCAGTAGTCGAAGTCCTCGGCCTGGCGGTAGCCCGTATTGAACGCGCCCACCTGGTCGACCAGGCTGCGCCGTAGCACGACGCTGGACGCCGTGCCGACAAAATTGCAGCGGATGAGGGTAGCCAGCAAGCCATCGGTGAACGGCCGGTCGAAGGTCATGCCTTTCTGGCAGCTGGAGAAATGGTTGACGACATGGCCCAAATGCTTGTTCAGCACGACATAGTCGCAGCAGCACAGTGCCGCGCGGGGGTAGGCTTCGAGCGCGGCCACCTGCATCCGCAATTTGTTCGGGTGCCAACTGTCGTCCGCGTCGAGGAAGGCGATCAGCTCGCCGCTGGCAGCGCGCATGCCGACATTGCGCGCATTGGACACGCCACCATTGGGAATATTCAAGACACGAACGGGCGCGCCATAGTTGCCCAGGATGTCTGCGGTTTGATCGCTTGAGCCGTCGTTGACGACAATGATTTCGCAGGCGCGATGGCTCTGGGCCAGTGCGCTGTCGATGGCCCTGGCGATGAAGGCGGCACCGTTATAGACCGGGATAATGACTGACACCGTCGTGCTCATGGTTCACCTGTAGAGTTGCATCAATGGATGGGTCTTGCCGTCGGCAAAGTGTTCATCGCGCCGCCGCAGGTAGGATGTCGGCAGCAGGCAGCGCAGCAAGTCCTTGTAACTGCGCGTGCTCCACGGCTGGCGTCGCCAGGCAGCGAAGCAGGACCGGACGGCGGCTGGCTTGTGGCCCGCCAACAATGCAAGGTTGCCGGCGCGGGAGTAAAAGCGGGCCAGCTTGCTGTCCAGTGCGGGCACGCGTTGGGCAATGGCGCCGCGGTGGCTTTCCAGCACGTGGACGGAGTCGAGCCAGACCTGGTGGCGCGGCGTGCTGCGCATCAGGTGGGCCTCGTGCAGTCGGATCGACACCAGCACCTGGTCCAGGTAGGCGACCGGGTAGGCCAGGCCAATGCGGATCCACAGGTCCAGGTCTTCGGAAAGTCGCAACTGCTCATTGAACATGCCGACCTGGTCGAAGACGGCGCGCCTGACCATCATCGTCGACGTGGCCATGGGAAATTCAATGTCGAGGATATCGCCGATGAAGTCCTTGACCCGGTAGCCATAGGGCTTGGCCGGATCGCTGACCGGATGCTTGTCGGCGTCGACATATTTGAAGTTGCTTGCCACCATACCCAAGGCAGGGTGGTCCTGGAACTGCTGTACTTGCAGGCTGGTCTTGTTGTCGTTCCACAAGTCATCCGAATCGAGGAAGGCGATCAGCGCGCCGCGCGCCAGCAGCAGCCCGGCATTGCGCGCGCTGGCGGCGCCGCGGTTGGGCAAGGCATGGTATTGCACCTTGGGATGGTGGAAGCTGGCCATCGCCGTCTGGGTACCATCGGTCGAGCCATCGTCGATGATGATCAGTTCAAGCTTGTCATAGTCCTGCTGCAGGACCGAGCTGATTGCCTCACGCAAAAAAGGCAAGCGATTGTGGGTCGGCAGGATGACAGAAACCAGTGGCAGGTCCATCGTTACCTCAATTGGAAAACCGCAGCAGGGCGCGCATGGCCGAGGTGTCTTGCTGCAAGAGCACGAACAAGACAAAGCCATAGACGGCGGCGCCAAAGGCAATGCTGACAACGCAGCCCGCCGCCATGGACAAGTGATAGGGCGCCAGCACGGCGTCGAGCACGGTCAGGAGGGCGAGCATGCAGGCCGTTGCCGCCATGGGTTTGGCCACGGCCAGGACGGCGGTGCGCGCCGGCACTTGCAGCAGCGACATGGCCAGCAGGGAGGCGGGCAGGAAGTTGAGCAGGTTGGCCACGCAAAAACTCGCTGCCACCCCTTCGATGCCCCAGTGGACGCCCACCAGGAAGCTGCCCACTTGTAGCACCGAGCCATACAGGCCCAGGCCCAGCAACAGCCTGGAGCGGCCCAGCGATACAAAGACGGCGCCCGTGCTGGCCGTGATCGATTGCACAAAGCCCACCACGGCCAGCCACTTGAGCAGGCCGGCCACGCCCAGCCAGCGTGGCCCCAAGGCCAGCAGCACGATGGGCTCACGCAGGAAATACAGGCCGGCCATCATCGGCGCCGTGACCATGGTGATGGTGGACGTGGCGCGCACATACATGGCGCGCATGGCCGCCAGCGAGCCCTGGCTGCGGCTCATGGCCGGCAATAGGGCGCGGCTGGCCACGCCGGTAATATTTTGCAGGGGCAGCAGCATCAGCTTGGTCGCCATCGAATACAGGCCCAGCGGCGCCGAACCGAGCAGGCGGCCGACGATCATGCTGTCGGCATTGCGCTCGAGATAAACGAGGCCCTGGAACAAGGACAAATGGGTGCCGAAACCGAGCACCTCGCCCAACGCCTTGACGGGAAACGCTTTGCGGGGCCGCCAATGTGCTGCCAACAGGACCTGGCCAGCCGTCATTGCCGTGGAACACAGCATCTGTCCCACCAGGCTCCACACACCGGCACCTGTGAGCGCCAGGCCAATGGCGACGGCCAGGCTGGTGAGGGCGCTGGTGGTTTCGATCCTGGCCAAGGTGCGGAACTGGGACTCGCGTTCCAGCAGGGCCTGCTGGACCGAAGCAACACTGGTCAGGGGAAAGGCCAGGGCCAGCACGGCGATGATGGCGGCCAGCCTGGGTTCCTGGTACAGGTGGGCAATGGGTAAGGCCAGCGCGACCAGCATGGCGGCGAGGATAAAGGCCAGGCAGACATTAAGCCAGAAAATTGCGCACAGCAGGTCGTCACTGACCTGGTCGCGCTGGATGATGGCCGAACCCGTGCCCAGTTCCCGGAACAGGAAGGCCAGGTTGGTGACCGTCATGGCCATGGCCATAATGCCGTAGGAGGAGGGCGGCAGCAGGCGCGCCAGCACAGCGACGCTGACCAGCTGGGATGCCACCCTGGCCGCCTGCGACAAGGCAACCCAACGCACGCTCGATACCAGGCCCATAGTTCCTTTCTTCAAGTCAGTCGATCTTAGCGCCGGCGTGGGCCCCGTCCTTGATACGGGTCAGTAGGCGTTCTTGCCCGTCCAACCACGCAGGGCCGTCCACACGATGATGCGGATGTCCATCAGCAGGGACCAGTGTTGGATGTAGTACAGGTCGAACTTGACGCGGGCGGCCATCTTGTCGACCGTGTCGGTTTCGCCGCGGTGGCCATGGATCTGGGCCCAGCCCGTGATGCCCGGTTTGACGCGGTGGCGCAGCATATAGAGCTCGAGCAAGTCCTTATACATTTCGTTGTGCTGCAGCGCATGGGGGCGGGGGCCGACGACCGACATATCACCGAGCAGCACATTGAAGAACTGTGGCAGCTCGTCCAGGCTGGTGCGGCGCAGGAACTGGCCCAGCTTGAACAGTCGCGGATCATCCTGCGTGGCCTGGGTCAGGCCCTGCTTTTCCTGGTGCACTTTCATGGAGCGGAATTTATAGACGTGGAACTTCTTGCCGTTCAAGCCTAGCCTGGGCTGGACAAAGAACACGGGCCCCGGTGACGACAGCTTGATGGCGGCGCTGATCATGACAAACAGGGGCGCCAGCAGCACCAGGGCCACGGCAGCGAAGATGCGGTCAAAGCATTCCTTGAGCACGCCATTCATGCCGCTGGAAATGGGGCGGTTGAGCTCGACAGCGGGAAAGCCGAGGAAGTCCACCATGCGGCTCGACAGGATCTGCATGCTCAGGGTGTCGGGCACCCAGCGGATATCGACCAGGGCATTGCGCAGCAGGTATTGCAGGTTGCGCAGCTGGACCGACGCGCTGATGGGCAGGGTGATCCAGATTTCGTCGATATGGTTGGCGGCAGCGAACAGCGGCACATCGACCAGCTCGGGCAGGCGTTGGATGCCCGCTTCGCGCAGGTGGGCGAAGTCGGCCGCTTCCGCCTGCACGGCCTTGACCTCATAACCGAACCAGTCCTGCTGTTTGGCACGGCGATGCATTTCCTGGCCGATGGCGCCGTAGCCGACGATGACGACGTTCTTGTTGTTCAGGCCCTTACGGCGCATGGCCATCAGGACCGAGTAGGCGAGCGCGCGGGAGAGCACCAGCAAGACCAGGCCGGCAGCGAACCAGTAACTCATCCACAGGCGCGACAGGGCACCGACCTGGTGGATCAGGAAACTGAAGACAATGCCAAGCAGCAGGGCCAGGCCCCAGGAAACGGCCAGCCGCAGCAGTAGCTCCGGCATCGGGCGGCCGCGCCATGACACGTAGACGTCACAGCGCATGAACACCAGGGTGGCAATAAAGCTGCAGAAATACAGCAGGATGGTGTGGATGGGCGCCGCCGCGGACAGGGCCGTGTGGAAATGAATCCGCGCCGCCAGCTCGCCGGCCAGCAGCACGGCGCCCAAGTCGGCCAGGCGCATGCCCAACTCCAGCCGGGAAGGAATCCTGCTGATCGCATCCTGCATGTGGCCTCCTGGAAAGCAATGTGGGACTGCAGAGTTACCTTTTTATTAATATTCACGATAAGGCATTTTGGCCTTGCGTAGGCAGCGCTTTTGCGGTCGATTGAGCAGGCTCAATCTGCCGTTTCCGCTTTTCAATCAATCTGGCGGAAACACCGTACACACGGAGGATGGATGAACGCTGCAGCAAACCAGTCGGTGGAGATTTTGAAGATGCAAATCTGCAAGGTCGATGAAGCGGCCGCCGTCCAACACATCCTTGCCGCACTCGGCAAGGGGCAGGGAGGCTGGGTGCTGACGACCAACCTTGACACCCTGCGCCGCCATGCGCTCGATGCGGCCTTTCGCTTGATGGTGTCGGGCGCCACGCTGGTGGTCGCCGACGGCATGCCCCTGGTGTGGGCCAGCCGCCTGCAAGGTTCGCCCTTGCCCGCAAGGGTGGCCGGTTCCAACCTGATTTCCAGCTTGAGCGCGGCGGCGGCGCAGTCAGGGCGCTCCGTCTTCCTGTTGGGTGGCGACCCGGGGACGGCAGACGAGGCCGCCGCGGTATTGCGGTCACGCAGCCCCTCCTTACGTGTCGCTGGCACCTGGTGCCCGCCATTTGGCTTTGAACACGATCCGGCCCAGCTGATGGCCATCCAGCAGGCTGTGCAAGGCGCGGCGCCAGACATCATTTACGTGGCGCTGAACTGTCCCAAGCAGGAGTGGCTGATCAGCCAGCTGAAAGGGACCATGCCGTCGGCCTGGTGGCTGGGACTGGGCTACAGCTTCAGCTTCCTGGCCCGGCGCACGGCGCGCGCGCCCCGCTGGATCCAGCAGGCTGGCCTGGAATGGCTGCACCGCCTGGTGCAGGAGCCACGCCGCCTGGCCCGGCGCTACTTGGTGGAAGGCCTGCCCTTTGCGCTCTATATGCTGTCGCAGGCGCTGTTGGTGCGGATGCGCAAGTCATCGTGAACGGTGACCGTGCACTAGAAATTACATTGGCCGTTGCCGAATTGCGAGACGAAATACTGCCTGCCCAGCCAGCCGTTATGATCATTGTCCCAAGTGGCATGGTTGCCGCCGTCGATCAGTGCGGAGTTGAGCACAGCCCAGGACGCTGTATGGTAGCTGGCAGCGGACGCCGACATATTGGCCGGCTTGCTGGAGTTGACGTAGCTGGTGTAGCGCGCCACATTGGCACAAGGCAGGGGGGCAGCCGATAGCACGCTGGCCATCAGGCGCGCCGTTGCTGTGTGATCAGAATGGTCGCCCGGATTGCGACTGGCGTTTTCATCGAGCATATTGACCCACAAGCTGGGCTGGCCATGTCCGTGCTGTAGGACAATGGCGCGCAAGGTTGCTTGCAATTGCGCCAGCGTGTAACTGGTGGGATTGCTGCTGGTGACCGCGGTGATGGTGTTGATCGCGCCCGCCTGCAGCCTGGCAAGGCTTTGGTTGGCCGTGCTGGAATAACCGGCGCCGTTATAGCCGCCATCTGGCAGGTTGAACTGGTACAGGGTGATGCGGTTGTCGATGATGGTGCGTTCAACGGATTTGCCATTGATCATCACGTTACTGGTGACGGTGTTGGCCAGCGCCGCGCCGCCACTGCCCAGCCAGAACCGGATGATGCGTTCATGGCCTTCCTGGCGGGCCTGGTAGAAACTTCGGCCCGTGGGGTTGGGCAGGTAGTCGCCATGGCCGTCGTCGCCGGCGGTGGTCAGGATAAAGACGGTCGGGTCGTTTTCCTGCAAATCGATCCAGGCGTTTTGCGCCATGAATAGGGCCATATCGTCGGCGTGGGCAGCGATATAGATGGAAGGGGAGGCGGGCTGGGCGAGTAGCACCAGCAGTGCGGCGGCGGGCAAAGTGTTGGCCATTGCATTTCTCCATTCATCCTGATTTCGGTCAGTTCATAAGAATCTTCCTCCTCTCGAATTTTTCTGAATTTAATCTGCATCAATCTCGTTCCCTTGTGTGCAAACGTGCGCAGCCCCGCCCGGGCATTGCTGCCGGGGCGGGGCTGGTTTGCCAGCGAATTGGACTAAGGTTATGGCTTACCGTAATTCATTGGCATGAATTGCAGGTGGTCCCAGGGGAAGCCGTTGAGGATGGCATAGTTGGCCGTGCCGCCAAACAGGGCCGCATACGGATCGGGCTTGCCCATCTGGGTGTAGGACATCGGGTTCTGCACGCGCAGCGAAATCGCGCCGGCCTTGTCCCACACCACGAAGCCATACTTCTGTGCCGCCTTGGCGATGATCTTGGCCACCTTGTGGATGTTTAGCGCATCGACATTGACGGTAGGATCGAGGCGGAAACGCAGGCCTTCCGGAATGCGGTTGGCCGCATTGTTCGGGTTGTAGCCATCCGAACGGCCAGCCGGCCACGAGAAGATGCCGGACTTTTCCAGGTCCACCAGGGCAATGCCGATGGCATGGCGGATTTCACCGCGCTGTAGCTCCTCCGCCGTGATCTGGCCGCCCAGGAAGGGCAGGCCGGTCGCCGTGGTGCCATAGGGAGTGGGCCAGATGCCCTGCACCTTGGAGGCACCCTGCATGCGGCCGCCCCAGCAGGCCTGCCAGCCGCCGCTGGTCTTGGTCTGCCAGAATTCCCAGACGGTGTCGGTGGACGGCTGGTAGATGGTCATCTCACCGTCGGTGCCGGACGAGGGGCTGGCGCCCGACGGGATCGGCACGGCGGCGAACTGCGATGCCAGGTTGGCATCCGTATAGCCTTTGCTCTGGCAATCCCACACCTGCACCTTGGTGGTCGGCGCATTGGCCGCCGCCGTGTAGACGGGGCTGGCGTAGGACGTCGTATTGATCGTCACATTGCCATAGTAGGTCTGGATCTGGCGCTGGAAGTCCGCCTTGAACCCCGCCGAGTTGGGATGCAGCGGTGCGTCGGCCGGGATCGGCGTGTACCAGAAGCTGGTCGGCGCAAAGATCGCATCGGTCGGCAGCGGGTTGCTGCCGGTGGGCGGCGGTGTCGGGGTCGGCGTCGGCGTCGGCGTCGGCGTTGGCGTGGAGACCGCGTCGAAGTAGGCCGACATCTCAAACAGCGAGTAGCCATAAGGGGTGGCGCGCTGCAGGCCATTCATCCGTACATAGCGTGCGCTGACGGGATTGAAGCGGATGTCCGAGGTGCCGCCCGTGCCTGCCGTGGTGCTGTACACCGTGGTCCAGTTGCTGGCGTCGAGGGAGGTCTGGATCTCATAGGACTTGGCATAGGCCGCTTCCCAGTTCAGCACCACATGGTTGATGGTGGTGGCGGCGCCCAGGTCGACCCGCAGCCACTGCGCGTCAGAATAGAGCGAGCTCCAGCGGGTACCCTGGCTGCCGTCAAAGGCTGCCGAAGCGGGCAGGGTATCGAGCTCGACCGATGAAGCCATGGCCAGCTTGCCTTGCGCGACATTGGTGGGTGGCACCGCCGCCGCTTCGTTCGATACTTTGAACTCATACAGCGAATAGCCCCAGACCGTGCCCCGCTGGGTGCAATTGATGCGCACATAGCGGGCGCTGACGGCCGTGAAGTCATGCTCTTCGGTGCCGCCGCTGCCACTGGTGGTGCTGTAGACCGTGCTCCAAGTGACACCATCGGTCGATACCTGGACCTGGTAGGCCTTGGCGTAGGCCGCCTCCCATGCCAGGCTGACATGATTGATGGTGGTGGGCGCGCCCAGGTCGACGCGGATCCACTGGGCATCGGATTCCAGCGAGGACCAGCGGCTGCTGCTATTGCCATCCACGGCGGCGCTGGCCGGGAAGGCACTGGTTTCTACCGAAGACGCTGTGGCGGCCTTGTTCAGGGCCAGGTTGGCCGAGGCGGTGACCACCGTCGCTGCCAACTGGTCTGTCAGTGCCTGACCGTTTCTTGCAGTGTCCGGCCCAGTGCCGCCTCCACAGGAAGCCAGCAACACAGTGAGGCTGGCACAGAGAAGGGCATGCGGTTTCACTGACAGGATTGGGTGATCTAACATGTATTGTCCTTTCGGATGTCGGTAAAAAGAAACTGTTTGAGCTGGATCAAATTGTTTAGTTCCGCGCAGATACAAGTTTTTTTTCCGATAGAAAGGATCTGATGTATTTCAGGCATCCGGTCAGTTGACGACAAGACAGTGGTCCTGCATTTGATGTGGGACAAGCGACCGGCCAACGCCCTCCCTTACGCTGGAGTCCAGTTCACTCGCACCAGTGTCCAAAGGGGAAATCCATGCTGAAACGGTTGACAGCGTCCTTGCCTTGCCTGGTCCTGCTCGCGCTCACCTTGTCGGGCTGCGCGTCCAATAACTACATGGACGAGCGCGCGGCCGATGCCAATGGCACGGCGCCGCCCGTCACCCTTATTACTGACCAGCTCGTACAAGAGCAAAAAAAGCAGCGCGCCCAGCGTGCCACGCAAGACATCTCCAAGCTGATCAACCCCAAGCCCTCGCCTTACACCATCGACCGCGGCGATATCCTGTCCATTGTTGTGTGGGACCATCCGGAGCTGGCCGGCCCCGTCAACCTGGGCCAGTTACCTCCCACCAGTACGGGCAATGAAACGAACGGCTCGGGCCTGCCGCCGGCCGGCTTTGTCGTCGACCATGAGGGGCGCATCCAGTTTCCGTTTGCGGGCCAGCTCAAAATGGCCGGGCTGACCGAAGACCAGGCCCGCACCCTGCTCGCCGGCAAACTGGCGCGCTATATCAACAAGCCCAATATCACGCTGCGCGTGCAGGCTTACCGCAGCAAGCGCGTCTACATTGATGGCGAAGTCAAAACGCCGGGCCTGCAGGCGATCAACGATATCCCCATGTCCCTGGTGGAAGCGCTCAACCGTGCTGGCGGCGCCTTGCCGACGGCGGACCAGAGCCGCATGGTGCTTGAGCGTGCGGGCACCAGTTACCAGATCGATATGCAGCACCTGATGTCCAAAGGCGTCAACCTGGCCCACATCATGCTGGTCAATGGCGACGTCCTGCGGGTCGCCTCACGCGACGAAAGTAAAGTGTTTGTGTCCGGCGAGGTGGTGCAACCCAAGTCCCTGACGATGCACAATGGCCGCCTGACCCTCAATGAAGCCATGGGTGAATCCGGCGGCATCAGTCCCACCGGCGACGGCCGCCAGGTCTATATCGTGCGGCGCACACCCAAGGGCCCCCAGGTGTACCGCCTCGATGCGCGGGCCCCCGATGCGCTGGCCATGGCGGAAGAATTTGAACTCTATCCCAAAGACGTGGTGTATGTTGCCGCCTCTTCCCTGGCCAACTGGCATCGCGGCGTCAGCCTGTTGTTCCCCGGCGCCCTCACGTCCGCTGTTGGCGTCGTCAAGTGACGCTGCCGGCTCTTGATAAGGGTCCACGCCCATGACCACACCTGTTGAACAGCATCCAGCTTCCCACCTCATGCGCAGCCCGGCCATGGTGCCCACGCCGATCGTCCGGCCGGCCCCCACGCTTGGCCTGGACGAGGGGGAGGTGGAACTGAAGTCCTACTTGAATGTGCTGGTGGACAACCGCTGGCTGGTGCTCGGCATCGCCTTGTCGCTGACCTTATTGGCCTGCCTGTATGCGCTGGTTGCCAAGCCCGTCTATGAAGCGAATATGCTGATCCACGTGGAAGAAGTGAGTCCCAATGCCTCCAAGAACATCCTGAACGAGGTGTCTTCCATGTTCGACACCAAGAAGGCAGCAATCGCCGAGATGGAACTCTTGCGGTCCCGGATGGTGATTTCACCGGCGGTGGACAAGCTGCGCTTGTACATCGATGTCCAGCCCAAGGTGTTCCCCATCCCCTTGCCCAGTTTCGGCAATAACAAGCAGCAAGACTTGCCAGCGCCCGGACTCTTTGGCTTCGGCGGCTATGTGTGGGGGGCAGAACAACTGGATGTGTCCACATTCAATGTGCCTTCCAGTTTGTTGAACAAAGCGTTCCAGCTGACCGTGGGCAAGGATGGCAATTACCAATTGACTGAAGACAGCAAGGACCTTGTCCTCGAAGGCAAAGTGGGCACACCCCTGAAGGTGGCGACCCGCGTCGGGCCCGTCGAGCTGACGGTCGATCGCGCCTATGCCAAGCCGGGTGCCCAGTTCTACCTGAAACGAACAACCATCCTGGGGGCGATCGAACGGGTACAAAATGCGATGACGATTGCCGAACAAGGCAAGCAGTCCGGCGTCATTGAAGTCAAACTGCAAGGGCAGGATGCGCGCCTGGTCAACCAGATCCTTGCTGAAGTAGGGCGCGAATACATGCGCCAGAACCTGGCCCGGCGGACCGAGGAGGCGGAAAAGTCCCTGTCTTTCCTCAACAAGCAGTTGCCAGAACTGAAGCAGCAATTGGAGAAGTCCGAATCGGAATACAACCAGTTCCGCAATCGCCACGGCACCGTTAACCTGACCGAGGAAGCCAAGATCGGCTTGCAGCAATCGGCAGCCGCCAAAACGCGCCGCATGGAACTGATGCAAAAGCGCACTGAATTGCTGACGCGCTTTACGGATGAGCATCCCATTGTCCAGGGCATCAATCGGCAGATCAGCGAGGTCAACCAAGAGCTCAGGTCCGTGGATGACCATATTCGCAGCCTGCCCCTGCTGGAGCAAGATGAAGTGCGCATGACGCGCGACATCAAAGTCAATACTGACCTGTATACGGCCCTGTCCAATACGGCCCAACAATTGCGGATCCTGTCTGTCGGCAAAGTCAGCAATGTGCGCCTGGTGGACCAGCCGATGGTGCCGGAACGGCCACTCAAGCCCAACCGCGCCCTGATCATTGCCATTGCCGCCATCGCCGGCATCGTGTTGGGCATCGTCGCCGCCTTCGTCCGCAATGCCCTGTTTGGCGGGATTGATGATCCACGCAAGATCGAGCAGATGCTCGGCTCGCGCGTCGTCTACGCGACCATCCCGCACAGCGATAACCAGGACAAATTAATGCGCCAGGCCCAAAGTCACTCGGAGCGTATTCCCGTGCTCGCCAGCATCCTGCCGGAAGATACGGCCATTGAGGCGTTGCGCAGCCTGCGGGCTGCCATGCAGTTCTCCATGCCCCATTTCCGCAACAACATCGTCATGCTGACGGGGCCAACCTCGGGACTGGGCAAGTCTTTTGTTTCCGTCAATTTCGCGGCCGTCATGGCCGCCAGCGGCAAGCGCGTACTGCTCATCGATGCCGACCTGCGCAATGGCCATTTGCACCGCTATTTTGGCACGGGCCGCCAGCAGGGCCTGTCCGACGTGATTACGGGCGCCATGCGATTTGACCAGGTCCTGCGGCGCAATGTGATGGACAAACTGGACTTCATTCCAACGGGTGCCTTGCCGCCGAACCGGGCTGAATTCCTGATGCACCTGAACTTTGGCGCCATGCTCGAAGCCGTGCGCGGCGACTATGACATGGTGCTGATCGACCCGCCGCCCGTGCTGGCCGTGGCCGACGCCCTGATCATTGGTGGCCATGCCGGCGCCGTCTTCATCCTGGCGCGCGCGGGCATGACCACGGAAGGCGAACTCAATGAATCCATCAAGCGCCTCAACCAGGCCGGCATCTCACCGCAGGGCGTGTTGTTCAATGATATGCCGACGCGCTTGGGCGGCTATGGCTACCAGTACAAATACAAGACCTTGAGCCAGCTTGAATACGCTTCCGGCTGAACGGAAGCGGTGGGCAAATGCAGGCGATTGAATGGGTTTGCCCCAAGGTGGCACTGCTATTGCAGAAGAACACCTTTTGCTGCTGCCAAAATTTGCTTGCTGAGCGCCTCAAGTTTCGGAGACTGCACGCGCCAGGCATGCCAAAACAGCGCAATATCCGATGGCTTGCCTGGTGCCAGGTCGACCAATTTGCCTTGCGCCAGTTTATTGCCCACTTGGAGATCGGGCAGCATGCCGTATCCCAATCCAAGTTCGATGGCTTTCATGAATGGCTCGCTGGAGCTGATGTAATGGCAGGGGTAGCTACCGGGTGGCAACCCCAACTTCTGCAACAAGAAATTCGCCTGCAATAGGTCCTTGCGGTCAAACACCATCAACGGTGCGCGCCGTGCAGCATCGCGTTGCAGCCCCTTGGGGAACCAGCGTTTGGCAAAAGCGGGCGATGCCAACATCCGATATCGCATGACGCCCAGGGGCAGGGCGGTGCAGCCGCGCATGGCTTCTTGCTCCGTCGATACCCCCGCCATCACCTTTCCCTGTGCCAGCAAGGCGAAGGTATGGTCCTGGTCATCCAGGGCAATGTCGAGCAAGATATTGTGTTTGATCAGGATGGGCGCCAATGCTGGCAGTAGCCAAGTCGACAGCGAATCATTGTTGACTGCAAGGGTCACCGTCAGGGGAGCATCCTGATCGCCACGGTGCTCGGCCAGGAATTCTGCTTCGAGCAATTGGCTGCGGCGTAGGTACTGCACCACGCGGTGTCCCGCCGCGGTTGCCCGGCATGGCTTGCTGCGGATTAGCAAGGGCGTTCCCAACTCACTTTCCATGGCACTGACCCGCTGCGACACGGCCGACGGCGTCAAGTGCAGTCTATGGGCAGCCTGTTCAAAACTGCCGCTGTCGATGACGGCCAATAAGGCCTCGCCTTTACGGGAATCCAGCATTACGCCCCTCCAATATGCAATTTCCGACGTTAAGCAAAATTTAACAATACGTAATAAGTTTAATTGTACTTAACTTCCCGTCCGGACGGCAGCACACTACGCGGCAATGAATGTTTGTTAGCCCGCTCCTTTTTTTGAGGTCCCCATGTTTGTCTCCACCGCCTACTTGAACGGCTTATTCCTGTCCGCCGGCTTGATCATGGCCATTGGCGCCCAAAACGCCCATGTGCTACGCATGGGCCTCAAAGGCGAGCACATCGGATTGACAGTGCTGGTCTGCATCGCCATCGACATCACCTTGATCTGCCTGGGCGTGACGGGGGTAGGCAGCCTGATCCAGGCTTCCCCGGTCCTGCTGGCCACCGCCAAATGGGGCGGCGCAGCCTTCCTGCTGTGGTATGGCTTGCGCAGCTGGCGTGCCGTCTTTGCCAGCGGCGCATTGGCCGTCCAGGCCGCGCCACCGCTGTCACGGCGCAAGGCGCTGGCCAGCGTTGCCGCCCTGTCCCTGCTCAATCCCCATGTCTACTTGGACACGGTCGTTTTGCTTGGCGCCATCGGCGGCAACCATCCTGCTGCTGAGCGCCCCAGTTTCATGCTTGGTGCCATCTGCGCCTCCGCCCTGTGGTTCACGGCACTTGGCTATGGCGCACGTCGCCTGTCCGGCTGGGCCCAAAAGCCCCGCGCCTGGCAATGCATTGACGCCCTTACCGGCACCACCATGGTGTGGATGGCTGGGTCTATTGCCCTGGGGCACTAAAACGCTCTCCATTCGCCGACTTTGCCGCTGTTGGCCGAATAGCGCGCCATTCACCGATGGCCATCCGCCATTGGCCGAATAGGCGTTTTCAGCACCCATGCCGCCGTGTATCGTGAAGTTGTTCTTACAACACGGAGGCAACGTGAATCCAGAAAACACTTACGAATGGCGCAAGCAAATCATGTGGGGATTGATCCTCATCGTGGCGGGCGCCGCGATCTTTGCTGACCGCTACGGCATTTTCGAGATCGACGAGCTGTGGCATTATTGGCCGCTGCTCCTGATCCCGGTCGGTATCAACAAATTGATTCCCCCCACCAAAGCCGAACATGTGACCAGCGGCCTGTGGATGATCTTCATGGGAACGTGGATGTTCGCCATCTTCGAAAACCTGTATGGCCTGACTTTCCGCAATAGCTGGCCGTTCGTGCTGATCGCCTGGGGCCTGTCCCTGGTGTTCGGACAAATTTTCAATACCCGCAAGGAGCCTGGCAATGAAGCATAATCACTTTAGCAACCGCGTTGTCCCCGGCCAGGTTATTGTCGGCATCATCGCCATCTGCTTTGGCGCCATGTTCTTGCTCGACAATCTCGATATCTGGAACTTCCGCCGCTTCGTGTCGTTCTGGCCCATGGTCCTGATCATCTTTGGTATCGTCAAAATCTATGACAGCCGCAGCGACAGCAGCCTGCTCGTCGGTGGCGGCCTGATCGTTGCCGGTATCGCCATGACCATGCACCGCCTTGGCTATATCTACTTCAACTGGCGTTCCGTGTGGCCCGTCTTGTTGATGGTCGGCGGCGTCTTCATGCTGTACAAAGCCATGCGCACCAAGAATGACATCGGCAAGCCCGATGTGGTGGGCCTGGCCCAGACCGACGACTCCGTCATTGAAGTGTCAGCGATCCTCGGCGGCTTCCAGCGCCGCATCCTCAGCCAGGGCTTCAAGGGCGGCGAAGTGACGGCCGTGATGGGGGGTGTCGAAATCGACCTGCGCCAGGCCGGCCTGGGCAACGAAGACGCCGTCATCAATGTCTTCACCATGTGCGGTGGCATTTCGATCAAAGTACCGCATGACTGGACCGTCGTATTGCAAGGCACGCCGATCCTTGGCGGATTTGATGAGCGCACCAGTGCGCCGCACGAAAGCGCCAAACGCCTCATCATCCGCGGCTACGCCATCATGGGCGGTGTGGAAGTGCGCAACTGATGGCCGGACCCACCTCCACGCGGCGCGGCGCCGCCCTCTACCTGCTGGTGTGGACCATTGTCGGCCTGATGCTGGCCGGCCTGATCTCCACCAGTTCGGGCGCCGCGTGGAGCAATAGCATCTTGTTCGCCATCCCGATCACCCTGCTGTACGCCATTGCAGCGGGGTATTCGGCTTACTATATGTGCCGCGCCTATCCGCTGGCGGAGCGCCACCCGGCCGTCATTACCGGCGTGCTGTTTATCGCCGCCACCGTGGCCAGCTCGATGTGGACTGCCATCGCCATGGCCTTCAATGCGCTGTCGCTGGACCTGGCACCGGAACTGGCCGGCATCGAATTGAGCCGGCCCCTGCTGATCGTGATCACGGGCCTTGGCATCCTGCTGTACGGCCTGTGCGCCGCCGGCCATTACCTGGTCACGGAATTTGAACGGGCCCGCACCTCGGAACGGCGCGAACTTGAATCCCAGCTGATGGCACAAACGGCGGAATTGCGTATGTTGCGCACCCAGATCGACCCGCATTTCTTATTCAATAGCTTGAACTCCATCAGCGCACTGACGGCCATCAATCCGCAGGCAGCGCGCGACATGACGGTGCAGCTGGCCCAGTTTTTCCGCCATAGCCTGGGGCTGGAAGCCCACACCAAGATTACCCTTGATGCCGAATTGACCTTGATCGACCATTTCCTCGCCATCGAAAAAGTCCGTTTCAGCAGCCGCCTGGCCGTTGAGCTGGACATTGACGACGCCGCCCGCGCTTGCATGGTCCCGCCCATGATCTTGCAGCCCCTGGTGGAAAACGCCGTCAAACATGGCATTGCCAACCTGACCGAAGGCGGCACCGTGCGCATTGCCGCCCAGCGCCAAGGCAGCCTGCTGCAGCTCAGCGTGACCAACGACGTGGATGCAGACCAGGTCGAAGGCGGGCGCAAAGGCATCGGCCTGGCCAATGTGCGCCAGCGCCTGTCCATTGCCTATGGCCACGAGGCCAGCGTACACTGGCAGCGCAGTTCGACCGCATTCCGCGTCGACATTTCCATGCCAGCCGAATTGCAGGAGCCTTAAGATGCGTGCACTGATCGTGGACGACGAAGACCTGGCGCGCGCCGTGCTCGCCGAATTCCTATCCAAACATGCCGACATCGAGATCGTCGGTCAGTGCGCCAATGGCTTTGATGCCGTCAAAGCCATTACCGAACTGACGCCGGACTTGGTCTTCCTGGACATCCAAATGCCCAAGCTCAATGGATTCGAAGTGCTGGAACTGGCTGGCAACAAACCGCGCTATATCTTCGTCACCGCTTTTGACCAGTACGCCCTGAAGGCTTTTGAAGTGCATGCCATCGACTACCTGCTCAAACCGTTTAACCAGCAAAGGCTGGACCAGGCCGTGGCCCATGCTCGCACCAGCATCGATTCCCCCAAAGCCATGGACGAACTGGTGGCCGACGTGGCCAAGCACAACAAGCCCCTGGCGCGTGTGCTGATCCGCGATGGGGCCAAGGTGCATATCATTGCGGCCGACAAGATCGACTATATTGAGGCGCAGGACGATTACGTGCAGATCCGCTCAGAGGGAAAATCCTTCCTGAAGAACCAGCGCTTATCCGAACTGGAGGAACAGCTGGAAGCCAATCAGTTCCTGCGGGTACACCGCTCCTACTTGCTCAATATCGAACGCATCAGCCGTATCGAGCAATACGCCAAGGACAGCCATAATGCGGTGCTGCATGACGGCACCCGCATCCCGATTAGCCGCAGTGGTTACCAAAAGGTCAAAACCCTGGTGCGCTAATCGGCCCATTGCAGGTAGCATACTGATATAGGCATGCCGTGTTCGCTGCAGAAGGCAATCCAGCGCAACTGGCTGTCCTGCAAGCGGTCCCCCGGGCCTTTGACTTCAATCATCTGATAGCGTTGTTCCGCTGGCCAGAATTGGACCAGGTCCGGGAATCCGCTGCGATTGGCCGCCAAGTCCAGCAAGATCCGCTCAAACCACTTCTTCATATGCCCGGCTGGAATGCAGTGTAAGGCTAGCTCCACCAATGCATCGGGCAGCCAGTCCCAGGCCACAAAAGGCGATTGGATGCCGCGCTTGGCATGCAGGTGGCGGCGAATGGTTGCTGCATAGCCCTGGCCCTCCAGTTGCGCCAGGCAGTTGTCAAAGGCGGCTTTACGCCGCTGGTAAAAGTCCACGCTGTGCAAATCGGCCGGGCCATGGTGGAAGGGATGGAAAAATGCCCCGGGGATGGGGGCAAACACGGCATCCCAGCACAACAAGCCAAACAGGGCATTGATCAAGGCATTTTCCACATAAAACGCGGGTGCCTCGGGGCGGTGCAAATGGTCGCGCACAACTTCTTCCACGCTCAACGGTGTTTCAGGAAACGGCACACAGAGGTCAATCCTGACCACTTCGGCCGCTGCAGGTGCACGCTTGACCGCGTGCCCCAATTTGCGCGCCAGCCTGGGCAGCATGCGCTGCACCTGCTGCAGTTCGGTGTCGCTCTCCGGCAGTTCCATGGCCGCCTGTGCGAGTGCATAGGCATCGCCAAACTGCCCGTCTTTTTCCAGCACACGCACGCGGCGGGCCCGGGCGCCGGGATAACGGCAACGCGCATAGAAATGCAGGGCGAGCGCCCAATCCTGCTCTTTTTCCAGTTGTTGCCCGACTTGGAATACCAGCCGTTCGCGTTTGCTGTTGAGCCAGTCGTTGTCAAACACCAGCTCGGGCAGGGCATTCAGCTCTGCCTCGCTGGCTTCGCCTTCGATAAATTGGTCACGTAATTGCTGGAGGCGCAAATAGTCGTCAATATCCTGGCGCCGCCGAAAGCCGCGCGACAGCTCGGAAAACTCGACTTTCTCAAACGTGTAAATGCCAAGGTCCGACAGCACGAATTCCGACCAATCCTGGTGCCCATTGCCGAAAAAGATCAGGCGCAGGCGGTCACATAAGTCCTGCACCTGCAGCTGATATGCACAATCAGCGGCATCGTTTAACCAGGCCGAAAACGGCCGCGCATCGTCAAATTGCTTGCGCAATGCTTCCAGCTGTTCGGCTTTGCGGGCCTGGCGAATTGGGCCGGTCAATGCAAAGGCAGTGCTGATTTCTGGCTTGGCCAGCAACTCAAACACCTCATCGAGGCTGAGTTCGGGATCGATGCGAATCCAGCCGGTCGGCAGGAGATGGCGGGCAGCCTCTACGGGATTGCCAATCTCGGCGTAATTGAGTTTACTGGCCCGGAACAGGGTACCTTTGCGCATGACCATGCGCACAAGCAAGGCCTGGGATGGCAGGGGCAAGGTCGGAAAGCGGGCAATAAAATCCGCTTCTTCAACACTCAGCAAATCGCTATAGCGTTCACCGATCCAGTCCAGCACGCGCTGGAAATTGTCGAGGTAGTAAAACGGATTGTCCAGGACTCTCATTATCTGGCGCCCATGCCTGCCATGGAGACCATTTCAACACGAGGGCCGGTTGCGGAGCGCACAACCATGCGCGGCACTGACCCTCGTCTAAAGGGACGCTTATTTCTTCTTGGATTTGGCGGGTTTGGCTGCTGTGCTGACTTGTTCGGTCGCCTTGGCAATCTGTTCTTCGACCACCTTGCGCGCCTGCTTGGTCGCCGTCGACACCTGTTCATACCCCTGGAAGGCATTGTTGATCGCCTGTTTGACAATGGCCACGGCATTTTCCGACCCCGGCTTGACGTGCTGAGTCACGTCGTAAATGAGGGCAGACAGATTGCTCTTGGCTTCGGCCATGTGGGCGTCCGCTGCCTTGCTGAACTCATCATGGATCTCAGCAATGATCTCCTTGAATTGTTCGCCGTAAGCGACCACGCCTTCCATGCCAGGCTGCACCTGGGCTGCCGCCACATCGAGCGCCTCCTTGGGGCCCTTGGCCTGGCTTATTTCCTTGCCCGCGGCAATCGTCCCTTCGACCGAGCTTTTTGCCGTTGCCATATTCAGTGCGACCACTTGTTCCACGCCTTTGACGGCTTTGTCAGCCAAGGCACTAAAGGTCATCATCTGCAGTTCGAAGAGAGTCTTGGTGGCGTTTGCAAATTGCTCTGGGTTTGTGAACATAAACATCTCCTCTGGGTGGTTAGGGACCGCCGAATTATTATTTCGCAAGGACTAAGTTTCTGCAACGGCTAAATGCGGTGGGCGCACCGGCAAGTGTTGCGGCGCAACGGCAGGCAGCAAGAGGGTGAACGTGGTGCCATAGCCCAATTTGCTACTCAGGTTGATCTTGCCACCCAGTATGCCGGTGACAATATTGTGTACGACATGCAATCCTAATCCCGTGGCACCCGAGCCCATTTTGGTGGTGAAGAAGGGGTCGTACACGCGGCCCAGGTTGGCCGCATCGATGCCGACTCCATCGTCGGCGACCGCCAGGCTGATGGTGCCGTCGGCCAGCGCCATGGCCGTCATCGTGATATTGCCGCCAGGACGTCCGGCAAAGCCGTGGAGCATGCAATTGTTGACCAGGTTCTGCAGCGCCTGGCTCAATGAGCCCGGGTAGCTGTCCATGGGCAAGGTGCCGACGCAATGGCAATGCAGGTGGATGCCGTTCGTGCGCGTGGTGACGGTCAGCGCAGGCAACATGTCGTCGAGCAAGGCAGACAGGGCAAATTGCTGGCGGGTCGAACTAGCCTGGTCGACCGCCACCTCCTTAAAGCTTAGCAACAGGTCTGCGGCGCGCTGCAAGTTGCGCACCAGGATGTCACCGGCCTGCGTTGCTTCGTGCAAATAGGTATCGAGGGTTGAGCGCTTGAGTCCGCTTGACACGCTTTCCGCCAGCTTGCCCGTGTGGTCAGCCATCGTCGTCGCCGTGACCAGGCTGTTGCCAATGGGCGTATTCAATTCATGTGCCATGCCGGCGACCAGGGCGCCCAGCGCCGCCAGCTTGTCGCGGCGCACCAGTTCGCCCTGCATCAGGCCCAGCTCGTCCAGCGCCTTGGCCAGCTCCTGGTTGGTCTTGGACAGTTCGTTGGTGCGCGCTGCCACCAATTCCTCCAGGTGGTTGCGGTGCAGGGCCAGCTCGCGTTCGCGCCTTGTGCGCTCAATGGCAATGCCGGCCAGGTGGGTGGCCACGCCGATCAGGCGCATGTCTTCGGCCAGCGGGCTGCGCACTTCCTTGTAATACATGGCAAAGGAACCGAGGATCACATTTTGGTCCAGGTAAATCGGGGTGGACCAGCAGGCGCGGAAGCCATGCGGCGCCACCAGGTCCTTGTAGGGCGCCCACAAGGGGTCGTTCATGATGTCGGTGACGATCACGGCTTCCTTGCGGTAGGCCGCGGTGCCGCAACTGCCCACTTGCGGCCCGATCTTCACCCCATCCAACGCCGCCATATAGTCGGCCGACAGGCTTGGTCCGCTGCCAGGGTGCAAGGTCTCGCCGTCATCGTCGAGCAGCAGCACCGAACAGTAGACGCCATTGGACTGGCTTTCGATCAGCAGCATCAGGTTGTCAAGGATGTCGCGCAAGGGGGCGCCGCGGGCGACCATTTCCAGCAAGTGGTTTTGGCCTGTGCGCAGCGCTTCGTCGAGCTTGCGCCGCGTGATGTCGGCGAGGCGCACGTGTAGCAGTCGCTGTCCAGGCAGGGGCAGGGGAACCAGGCGCAATTCACAATCGATCGGGCGACCCTGGGGGCCGATAAAGCGCATATCAAACATGCGCGTCTCACCCTCAAAGCCGCGCTGGATCCGTTCGCGCAGCAGCTCGGCCGAATTCCTGCCGTCTTCCTGGTTAGGCGGGCATAGCCTGACGAGGGCCATCTGGTTCAAGGTGGAGAAGCCGGCGCCGAACAGTTTTTGCGCTTGCAGGTTGGCATCGACAATGATGCCGTTTTCGCGGTCAAGCAACATCATCGCGTCTGGAGAATTCTCCAGCAGCGCATGGTAGTTCACTTGAAGATTCAGTGCAGTGGTCAACGCTTGCCCTCATGCGATGGCTTGGTCGTTGAAAGTGTAGTACAAGACAGGCAGCTCTGGGCACAAACAATCGCAGCTAATGGATGGCCGTTTCGAATATTGCCTTTTTGTTATTCTTGTGCTGGTTGCTGCAATTGAGCGCACAAAAGAAAAACGCCGCAATCCTGTGAAAAGACTGCGGCGTTTTGCCATCAATATCCGTTTTTTGGTGCCCACGGAGGGACTCGAACCCCCACACCTCGCGGCACATGGACCTGAACCATGCGCGTCTACCAATTCCGCCACGTGGGCACTGCGTGTACAACTAACTTACTACCAAAAAAAACACCGCATGGAGCGGCGTTTGCGGATACTGCCAGTAGAGTGGTGCCCACGGAGGGACTCGAACCCCCACACCTCGCGGCACATGGACCTGAACCATGCGCGTCTACCAATTCCGCCACGTGGGCACTGAAACTTCACTATGATACTCGGCTTTAGAGTTTTGCGCCAGATTAACTTTTCAGCAACCCTGCACGACACTTTCCAGCCCTCGCTTTGACTTGCGTCTCCGCGAAAGACCAAAATTATAGCCGAACAATTGGATTTGTCAAAGCGCTAGCGAACAAAATATCAAAATTTCCGCCATGGCCATTTTGGAACAGCAGCCAAGCTTTGTTAGGAGAATGGCGGGTTAGTGCTTTACACTACGCCCAAAGTAGTGCCACCCCTCTCGATAGAAAAAACGCATTGAACCAGACTACACATATTCCTAGCCGCGAGGATATTCTCGGCATCTTCCGCAACGCCCAGGCGCCGCTTGACCCCCGCGCCATCGCCCGCGCCCTCAAGGTCAAGCCCGAGGCCATGGACGTGCTGGCCCGCCGCCTGGCTGCCATGGAACGCGATGGCCAGATCCGCGTTGACCGCATGGGTAACTACACCCTGACCGACCATACCGGCTTCATCGCCGGGCGCATCACGGCCCACCGCGATGGTTACGGCTTTGTGATCCCGGACGACGCCAGCGAAGACTTGTTCCTGAACGATAAGGAAATGCAGAAGGTCCTGCATGGTGACCGCGTGCTGGCCAAGGTGACGGGCATGGACCGTCGTGGCCGCCCGGAAGGCACCATCGTTGAAGTGGTCGCGCGCGGCAACAGCCACGTCATCGGCCGCCTGTTGAACGAAAACGGCACCTTCATCGTCGCCCCGGAAGACAAGCGCATCGGCCAGGACATCCTGGTTGCTGGCAAGCCCGGCAAGGCCAAGGTGGGCCAGATTGTCAGCGTTGAACTGATCGAGCAGCCGTCCCGTTTCAAGCAGCCCGTTGGCAAGATCGTCGAAGTGCTGGGTGAACTCGATGACCCTGGCATGGAAATCGAAATCGCCGTGCGCAAATTCGGCGTGCCGCACATTTTCTCGGATGCGGCGCTGAAGATGGCGGCCAAGCTGCCGAGCGAAGTGAAAGATGCCGACCTGGTCGACCGGGTGGACTTGCGCGATGTACCGCTTGTCACCATCGACGGCGAAGACGCGCGCGACTTTGACGATGCCGTCTACTGCGAGCCCGTCAAGGTCGGCCGCATGAATGGGTACCGCCTGATTGTTGCCATTGCTGACGTCAGCCACTACGTCAAGCCCAACGACGCGCTCGATGTGGACGCGCTCGAGCGCAGCACCTCGGTCTATTTCCCACGGCGCGTGATCCCGATGCTGCCGGAAAAGCTGTCCAACGGCCTGTGCTCGCTGAATCCAAACGTAGACCGCCTCACCCTGGTGTGCGATGCCGTCATTACAGAACTGGGCGAGATCAAAGCCTACCAGTTCTATCCTGCCGTTATCCATTCGGCGGCCCGCCTGACCTACACGGAAGTGGCCGAAATCCTTGGCAATACCAAGGGACCGGAAGCGGCGCGCCGCCCCGGCATCGTGCCGCACCTGATGAACCTGTACGAGGTTTTCCACGCGCTGCAGAAGGCCCGCATGGCCCGTGGCGCGATCGACTTCGAAACAACGGAAACCTATATCGTTTGCAATTCGCTGGGCAAGATCGAAAAGATCATCCCGCGCACCCGCAACGATGCGCATAAGGTGATCGAAGAGTGCATGCTTGCCGCTAACGTCTGCGCGGCGGACCTGTTGATCCGCGCCAAGCACCCGGGCACGTACCGCATCCACGCTGCGCCAACCAAAGAAAAGCTGACACAGGTACGCACCTTCCTGAAGCAGGTCGGGCTGAACCTGACGGGCGGCGACGCACCACAAGCGTCCGACTACCAAGCCCTGATGAAGAAAGTGCGCGAGCGTCCCGACGCCTCGCTGTTGCAGACCATGCTGCTGCGCTCAATGCAGCAGGCGGTCTACAGCCCGGACAACATCGGCCACTTCGGCCTGGCCTACGAGGCCTATGCCCACTTCACCAGCCCGATCCGCCGCTATCCGGACTTGCTGACCCACCGCGCCATCAAGGCCATCCTGCTGGGTAAGAAGTACGATCCCAAAGGCATTGACCTGTCGACCTTGAACACGACGGTCTCCAACGCCGCCCGCAAGCAGGCCGCCAAGGACCGCCAGGAAGGCAAGCAGAAGAAGGGCGAAAAAGACCTGACCATCTGGGATGCACTGGGCGTGCATTGCTCGGCCAATGAACGCCGCGCTGACGAAGCTTCGCGCGATGTGGAAGCCTGGTTGAAGTGCTACTTCATCAAGGACAAGCTGGGCGAAGAATATACGGGTACCGTGTCCGGCGTGACCACCTTTGGCATCTTCGTGCAGCTCGACGCCCTGTTTGTGGAAGGCCTGGTGCACATCACCGAGCTGGGTACCGACTACTTCCAATACGACGAAGCGCGCCATGAGCTGCGCGGTGAACGCACCGGCAAGCGTTACCAGCTGACTGATAAGGTGACCGTGCAAGTAAGCCGTGTCGACCTCGAAGCACGCAAGATCGACCTGGTGCTGGCCGGTTCCGCCAACTCGGGTCCGACCATTGTGCGCGGCACGCCCAAGAGCGCCGCTGCCAAAGCGCTCGAAGCCAAACCGATCAAGTCGCGCAAGCCGGCCGCCAACACCAAGTCGCGCTACGAGCTCGACACAGGGGATGGCAAGCCTGCCCGCACCAGCCGTCGCGACAAAAACGGTACCAAGGGCGCTGCCGCCAAGTCCGCGTCGCGTGCTTCGAAAGCAGCCGCTAAGTCGAAAAAGAAACGATAAATACTGAGCGCGACGATGCGTCCTCATGACGAATCGCCGGCGCATCAGCGTTAACAGCAATTCAAACCAAGTAAAAGCGTAAGAGTAATGAGCAAGAATAAAATGATTTTCGGATTCCACGCGGTGACCGCGCGTTTGCGTCACGAGGCCGCTTCCGTGGAAGAGATCTTTGTCGACCAGGAGCGCCAGGACCGCCGTATGCAGGACCTGGTTGCCGCAGCCAAGGCGGCCGGCGTGCGCGTCATGCCCGTTGAGTCAGGCCGCCTGGACAAGATCGTGGGCACCCGCCGCCACCAGGGCGTGATCGCCTTCGCCAGCCAGCTGTCGCTGGCCCGCAACCTGGACGAACTGCTGGACGCCATCGATGGCCCGCCGCTGCTGTTGATCCTCGACGGCATTACCGACCCGCACAACCTGGGCGCTTGCCTGCGCGTGGCCGATGGCGTGGGCGCCCATGCCGTGATCGTGCCGAAAGACCGCGCTGTTGGCCTGAATGCCACGGCCGCCAAAGTGGCCAGCGGTGCCGCTGAAACCGTGCCTTATATCACTGTCACCAATCTGGCCCGCACCATGCGCGACCTGAAAGAGCGCGGCATCTGGCTGATTGGCACCAGTGACGATGCCGACAAAGGCCTGTACGAAGCCGACTTTACCGGCCCGACCGCCCTGGTCATGGGTTCGGAAGGCGAGGGCATGCGCCGCCTGACCCGTGAAACCTGCGACCTGCTGGTTGGCATTCCCATGTTCGGATCGGTCGAAAGCCTCAATGTGTCGGTCGCCTCAGGCGTTTGCCTGTATGAGGCGCGCCGCCAGCGCCTGGCCAGGGAAGTTTGATTTAAGTCGAGCTTAAGCGTATAGACATCCACCCAAAACGCGCCAATATGCTGTTAATATGGCGCGTTTTCATTCCGGCGCGGTGCCGGGTATTTACCACAGATAGGAACACCCACCATGATCAAGTCTAAGGTCTTGCTGCTTGCAGCTGCCTCTACCCTCGTATTGAGCGCTTGCGGCCAGAAGGATGGCGCCAAGCCGGCCGCCGCTGACGCCGCCAAAGATACCGTCGTTGCCACCGTCAACGGCGTGGCCATCAATGGCAGCCGCGTTGACCTGATGGTTAAGCAACGCACCATCCAGGGCCAGCCTGACTCGCCGGAGCTGCGCAAGGCCATTATCGACAACCTGGCCATGCAGATGCTGGTTGCCGATGAAGCCGTCAAGAAGGGCCTGGACAAAGTGCCTGAGACCCAGAACCAGATGGAACTGGTCAAGCAATCGATCCTGGCCAATGCCTTCGTGCAGGACTTCCTGACCAGCAACCCAGTGACCGACGACATGCTGAAGGCTGAGTACGACAAGGTCAAGGCTGAGCGTAGCGGCAATGAATTCAAGGCCCGCCACATCCTGGTGGCCACCGAAGCCGAAGCCAAAGACATCATCGCCAAGCTGAAGAAAAACGCCAAGGAATTTGAAGCCCTGGCCAAGGCCAAGTCGATGGATCCAGGCTCGAAAGGCAATGGCGGCGACCTGGGCTGGTTCGACGCCCGCGCCATGGTGCCTGAATTCGGCGCAGCACTGCAGACCATGACCAAAGGCAAATTCAGCGAAGAGCCGGTCAAGACCCAGTTCGGCTACCACATCATCATGCTGGAAGACACCCGTCCAATCACGCCGCCACCATTCGAGCAAGTGAAGGAGCAGCTGAAGCAGAAGGTTCAGCAGACCAACCTGACCAAGTTCCTGGATGACACCAAGGCAAAAGCCAAGATCGAGATCGTCGGCGAGAAGAAAGCTTCGGCATCGGCGTCCGCTTCGGCAGCAGTGCCAGCGGCAGCGTCTGCACCAGCGGCATCGGCACCAGCAGCATCGGCACCAGCAGCATCGGCTCCTGCAGCATCGGCCGCTTCGGCCGCGGCCAGCAAGTAATTTGAAAGGACCGGTGGGTTCTTCGGACCCACCCTACGCATGATGAGCAAGTAGGGTGAGTAACTTGTTACTCACCTTCAGTATGTACAGGGCGGACCTCCTGGTTGGAGGATCCGCCCTTTCTGTTTTTGGCCCGCCTCCTGCAAGCGCCGACCGAATAAGCTAACATGGTTGCCTCATTAGCGATTTGGCCAGTATTTCCCCATGTTTTCGAACCTGCGAGCAGACATCCGTAGCATCATCGAACGCGACCCGGCGGCCCGTAACGCCTGGGAGGTGGTGACCTGCTATCCGGGCTTCCAGGCCATCATGATGCATCGCTGGGCTCACTGGTGCTGGACCCATCGCCTGAAGTGGGTCGGGCGCTTCGTGTCCTACCTGGCTCGCATCGTCACGGCCATTGAAATCCACCCTGGCGCCTCCATCGGCCAGCGCGTCTTTATCGATCACGGCTTTGGTGTCGTCATCGGTGAAACGGCCGTCGTCGGCGACGACTGCACGATCTACCAGGGCGTTACCTTGGGCGGCACCTCCCTGCATGCTGGCGTCAAGCGCCACCCGACGCTCGAGCGCGGCGTCATCGTCGGTGCGGGCGCCAAAGTACTGGGTGGATTTACCGTCGGCGAATTTGCCAAGGTCGGCTCCAACGCTGTGTTGCTCAAGCCTGTCCCTGCAGGCGGCACGGCCGTCGGCAACCCGGCCCATATCATCGAAAAAGAAGTGCAGGCGCGCAGCGCCCAAATGTTTGCCGCCTATGGCGTCACGCCCAATGGCGATGACCCGCTGTCCAAGGCCCTGCACGGCCTGATCACCCATGCGGCCCGCCAGCAGGAGCAGATGGAACGCATGGCGGACACGCTCAAGGCAGCCGGCATCCTATGCCCAAGCATGCCCGAGTGTGATAAATTGGACAAGGAAGAACTGAACAAGCTGGTCGACTAAGGAATCCCAATGAGTAACGACACCCCTGGCAGCGACAACGCTGCCTTGCTGGATCCTTTTGAAATCCGCGTCCTGTCCGTGCTGGCCGAAAAAGAGGCGCTGACCCCAGACAACTACCCAATGTCGCTGAACGCGATTGTCAGCGGTTGCAACCAGCTGTCCTCGCGCGACCCGGTCATGCAGATCTCTGAAGAAACGGTGCAGGACGTGTTGCAGCGCCTGATGCAGCGCAAGTACGTCAACGGCATCACGCAAGCGGGTGCCCGTGTCACCAAATACGAACACCGCATGCGCATCAAATGGTCATTGGAGCAGGACAAACTGGCCATCCTGACGGTGCTGATGTTGCGCGGCCTGCAAACGGCCGGCGAAATCCGCACCCGCACCGGTCGCCTGCATGAATTCAAGACCGTCGCCGATGTCGAACTAGGCCTGCAATTCCTGATCGACAAGTACCCGCCGCTGGTCTCACGCCTTGCCCTGGCACCAGGAACGAAGGAGCCGCGTTACGGCCACCTGCTGGCAGGTGAAGCCGCCCTGGCCCAGGCCGAATCAAGTTTTGGCACAGTCTCTACGGCGGGGCAGGGCAGCCGCGTCGGCCAGCTAGAGCAGGAAGTGATTGGCCTGCGGCGCGAGGTTGACGAACTAAAAGCCCAGTTCGAGCAATTCAAGAAACAGTTTGAATAAACATTTGAGTTTGCAATCTGGGACCTCAAAGAAAAATCGGCCAGCAAAGTGGCCGATTTTTTTGTTACCAGGGCCTTACTTGGCGATTGCCGTGCACGCTGGCGTGGCATTGGCTGACTTGGTGCAGCCAACCACAACGGTGGACGATACAACGATCACCAACAGGTAGCGGGCGATGAGCATGGCCTTAGCCTTCGTCTTTCCAGCGACGCATGCGTACCGCGACAAAGATCATCGCGACACCGGCCAGGGCGCCGATCCACACGGATGGACCAGCCAGGGTGCCGTAGGATTGGGTCAGCAGCGCGCCCATGTCCATCGAGCCGTTGCCCATCTTCAGCGTTTCCGAAGGGACCTGGTCGAACAGCAGCCAGTTACCTGGCAGCAGGCCGCCGAGGGCGCGCAGTACGACAAACTTATTGAACCAGTCAATGTCCCAGCCCAGGTTGTACAGGTGGGTTGCCCATTTGGCGACGAGCATGAGCATCAGCGGTACGCCCACGGCCCACAAGAAGACCTTGGAGCGGGCCCAGCTTGAGACCATCATCAGCCAACCGGCCGTTGGCAAGGCCCACAGGATGAACACAGGAAGTAAGGCGAAAATGATCAGCGGCGAGGTGTAGACGGCGGTATTTCCAAGCACCATGCCAAAAATGTTCACGCCGGCCATCGAGAGTGCGGTGCACAGGATCAGTATCAGTGTCCCCGCCATCAGCGTTGACAGCACCATGACGATCAGCGGTGCAGCCACCAAGGTGGTCAACAGCTTGGAACCGACCGTTTGTGCATCCGACACTGGCAGCGATTTCCAGAACAGGATGCTGCGGTCGCGGCGTTCTTCGTAGAGGGCGCCGAGGCAATAGAAGAAGGCGATTACGGAGAACATCAGGTACAACGGCGCTGACACGGACATATAGTTTGTGGCAACAGCCGCGGCCAGCTCAGCGCGTTTGTCTGGAGCGATCCCACGCAGTACTTCGGCCGTGGAAATGCCCATGCCATGATTGGCCTGAATCGTTCCATGGGAAACTCCGTAGATCATGCTACCGCCCAGTGTCAGCACCATGAGTACGCTGACGATGACAGGCGCCCAGAAGAACATGCCTTTGTTTTCCCAGAACTCGCGCCGGATCAGCCATTTCATCGTTTTCATGCGTAGCTTCCTTTCATCGTCGCCACGAACAGGTCGGCAACGCTTGGGTTACGGGTTTCGCCCAGCGCGGACAGTTGCGCGCGCGGCACGCCATCAAACAACATGACAGACTTGCCAAACACGGAGCGCTGGTCAATCGGCTGCAAGGCGTTGGCAGCGTTGACCTTATCGTTGGCCACCATCACTTCGGTGTAGCGCTCGCCCAGCTCATCCATGCTGGCAGACAGCACGATCTTGCCGTCACGGATGAACATCAAGTCGGTCAGGATATGTTCGACTTCTTCGACTTGGTGGGTGGTGATGACAATGGTCTTGTTTTCGTCGAAATAGTCTTCCAGCAGGTTCTGGTAGAACTGCTTGCGGTACATGATGTCCAGGCCGAGGGTCGGCTCGTCGAGCACCAGCAACTTGGCATCAATGGCCATCACCAGGGCCAGGTGCAGTTGCACCACCATGCCTTTGGACATGGCTTTGACCTTCATCGTCGGTTCCAGCTTCGTGTTGGCGATGTAACGTTCGGCCTTTTCACGGTTGAAGCGTGGGTGCACGCCAGCCACAAAGTCGATGGCGTCGGCCACGCGCAGCCAGCGGGGCAGGATGGCCACATCGGCGATAAAGCACACGTCCTGCATCAGTTGGTCGCGCTGGGTGCGCGGGTCCAGGCCCAGCACATTGAGCGTGCCTTCAAACGGGACCAGGCCCAGTGCCGCTTTCAGCGTCGTCGTCTTGCCCGAGCCGTTGGGGCCGATCAGGCCGACGATCTTGCCAGCAGGGATGTCGAAGCTGATGTCGTCAACGGCGACTTTCTTGCCGTAGCGCTTGGACAGGCTCTTGGCGGAAATCACGGCGCTCATGCTGCACCCCCGGGTTGGGCCGTTCGCAGCAACTGTTCGAGGTCGAGGCCGAGGCGGCGTATGCGTTCGACCATGGCCGGCCATTCTTCGCGGATAAAGCGGTCGCGTTCGGAGGAAAGCAGTTTTTCGCTGGCGCCATCAGTAACGTACATGCCAATACCCCTTCTTTTTTCTACGAGATTGTCATCGACCAGCTCCTGGTAGGCGCGGGACACGGTGATTGGGTTCAGTTGGTACTCCGCCGCAATTTGGCGTACCGAGGGCAGGGCGTCGCCGGCCTTGAGCACGCCGTCGAGCATCATGCCGATCACCCGGTCCTTGAGCTGGCGGTAAATGGGTGTGTTGTCATTCCAGCCGATGGTCATGTCGGGCTCTCCTGACGGCAAAGTGTTGCTAGTTTGAACATACTGCCTCCCTGTTGGGTGAGGTAAAGAGTAGCCACTTGGTGATGTAACGAAGTGGTGTTGTAGTGCACTATAACACTAAAAAATGCCAAGTCAACAGGTTTTTGAGAGGGGGGGGGATTCAGGGGCTCGTAGTCGGTGGGTTACAAGTAACCCACCCTACGCCTAATTTTCCGAGAATTAATAAAAATTTGGTGCAAAGGCGGTGGGCACAAAGTGCCCACCCTACGTAGGAGAGGTATTGCCGTAGGGTGGGCACTCCGTGCCCACCGATGCTTATTGTTGGGCGATGCCGTCGACGTTGTGGCGGGTGATGGCCCCGCTCGAGTCGATCGAGATCCAGCCTCCGCGCGGGGTGTCGGTATCCAGTTCCCAGTCGGGCAGGACATAGCGGCGCTTGGCGCCGTCCTGGTGCAGGGCGGGGCGATGGGTGTGGCCGTGGATGATGGTGTCGGTGCCTGTGCTGGCAAACAGTTCGGCAATGGCCTGGGTCGTCACGTCCATGATCTCGTAGGACTTGCTGCCTTGGGCTTCGCGGCTGCCTTGGCGCAAGCCGGCAATGATTTCCTTGCGCTTGTCCAGGGGCTGGGCCAGGAATTGGGCTTGCCAGGCGCTCTGGCGCACCATGGCGCGGAACTCCATGTATTTGACGTCGTCCGTGCACTGGGCGTCGCCATGGACGAGCGTAATGCGCTGGCCACCAAGTTCAAGCACGTGGGGTTCTTGCAAAAGGGTCAGTCCGGCGGCCTTGGCAAACTCAGTGCTGACGAGGAAGTCGCGGTTGCCGGCGAGCCAATAGACGGCCACGCCAGCATCACTGACGGCGCGGATGGCAGCAATGATGCGCTGGTGGAAGCGGCCGCCGAGATCGTCGTCGCCGGCCCAATATTCAAAAATATCGCCCAGCAGATAGAGCGATTTGGCGGCCATCGCACGTTCTTCCAGGAAGACCACGAACGCTTCCGCGGTCTTCTGGTGCGATGGCTGCAAGTGCAGGTCTGAAACGAAGAGCGCCAGGGCGCGTTGGGGCAGGCTCATGGTTTGTCGCTCGCAATCGTGACCATTGCGGCTGGCGCCATCAGGATGGCTTGCCCCAGTTCCATTTAGATTGCTTCGATCTTTTCGATGATGACGTCTTCCACTGGCACGTCAGCGAACATGCCGCTGCGGCCGGTCTTGACCTTGCCGATCTTGTCCACGACTTCTTTGCCTTCGGTCACAGTGCCGAACACGCAGTAGCCCCAACCGTCCTGGCCTGGATAGTCGAGGAAGCCATTGTTCTTGGTGTTGATGAAGAACTGGGCCGATGCCGAATGCGGTGCATTGGTGCGGGCCATGGCGATGGTGTAGTGGTTGTTTTTCAGGCCGTTCTTGGCTTCGTTTTCCACGGTCTGGTCGGCCGGCTTTTGCTTCATGCCTGGCTCGAAACCACCGCCCTGGATCATGAAGCTGTCGATCACGCGGTGGAAAATCGTGTTGGTATAGTGGCCGGCGTTCATATAAGACAGGAAGTTTTCAACCGTCTTAGGCGCTTTTTCAGCGTCCAGTTCGAGGGTGATATTGCCCATATTGGTGGTGATCAAAATTGCCATTTTTTATGTCCTGTAAAGGGTTTTTATTCAGGGTGAATCCGTCATTATACGAAACTTGCGGCCAGATTCCGAGCCGCCTTACTGTTTTGGCGTGGCAGGTTTGTCCGCCGGTTCCGCCGGCTTGGCAGGTTCCACAGGCTTGGCCGGTTCCGCTGCTGGGGCGGCTGGCTCGGCAGGTTTTTGCGCCATGCCTTCGGCAGCTGCTTTCTCCGCGGCTGCTTTTGCGGCGGCCTCTTCCGCTTCGGCTTTGGCCTTTTCTGTTGCTTCCGCCGCAATCACGGCTTCCGGTTTTTTGATGACGGTGACCGACTTAATGAAGATTGGCACAACCGGCACATCGCGCATGCCGAATTTATCGTCCGTGACAACGCCTTTGATCTTGTCGACCACTTCCTTGCCCAGCACCACATGGCCGAACACGGCATAGCCAGGGCCGCCCTTCATGGTGAAGTTCAAACCATAGTTGTCGGCGACATTGATAAACCATTGTGCCGTCGCTGAATTGGGGTCGTCATGGCGGGCCATGGCAATGGTGTAGGGCAGGTTTTCCAGGCCGTTGTTGGATTCGTTGGGAATGCCCTTGCCGGTCGGCTTTTGCTTCATGTCCTTGGTCATGCCGCCGCCCTGGATCATGAAGCCATTAATGACGCGGTGGAAAATGGTGTCCTTGTAGTGGCCATTCTTGACATATTGCAGGAAATTCGCCACCGTCTTGGGGGCCTTGACGGGGTCCAGTTCCAGCACGATCTCGCCCATCGTTGTCTTGATCGATACATAGGGTGGGTCGGCGGCCAGGGCAGCGCTGCACAGCAGCAGGCCGGCAAGCAGGGACAGGAATTTGGCGAGCATTGGCATGCGGCGCACCGTGCTGAATTGCATGTGGACTTCCTTGTGGTCAATGGAGGTGTGCCAGACGGAGAACCTGAGTTAGGCGGCTGTCAAGGCTTTCGCGCAAAAATAAACCTCGTCTTGTTGCTGCCAGACTCGATTTCATCAATGCTATACTTTGCGCAGACGTCCCCATTCTATCAAATAAGAACAAGTCAGAGGGGCTGGCGATCACGCCGCAATACACGGACAGACCGGTGCGCGTCCTCTCAGGATGCCCGCGCCAGTCCGTCGTTTTGCCTGATCGTCGAGCTCGCTGGGTAAGAGCAAGAGTCAGATGAGCAATTTGAAGATTTACAACACGCTCGCGCGTGAAAAGCAGCAATTCGTTCCCATCGAGCCGGGCAAGGTTGGCATGTATGTCTGCGGCATGACGGTGTACGACTACTGCCATATCGGCCATGCGCGCATGATGATGGCGTTTGACGTCATCTATCGCTGGCTCAAGACCTCGGGCTACCAGGTCAAGTACGTGCGCAATATCACGGACATCGAAGACAAGATCATCAAACGCGCCGTCGAGAACAATGAGTCGATCCATTCGCTCGTCTCGCGCTTTACCAAATACATGGACGAGGACACGACGGCCCTGGGCATTCTGCCGGCCGACGTGACCCCGTACGCGACGCAATATGTGCCGCAGATGCTCTCGATCATTGAGAAGCTGGAACAGAAAGACCTGGCCTACCAATCGGAAGACGGCGATGTTAACTACGCTGTGCGCAACTTCCCTGGCTACGGCAAACTGTCCGGTAAATCGTTGGATGACCTGCGCGCCGGCGAGCGCGTCGACGTCAACACGGGTAAGCGTGATCCGCTCGACTTCGTGCTGTGGAAAGCGTCCAAGGAATCGGAGCCCGAAGAAGTTAAATGGCAATCGAAATGGGGCAGTGGCCGTCCTGGTTGGCATATCGAATGCTCGGCCATGACCTGCGCCACCCTCGGTGAACACTTTGACATCCATGGCGGCGGTGCTGACCTGCAGTTCCCCCACCATGAAAACGAAATCGCCCAGTCGGAAGGCGCGCACGGCCACGCGATGGCCAACTTCTGGATACACAATGGCTTCGTCCGTGTGGACAATGAAAAGATGTCCAAGTCCCTGGGCAACTTCTTCACCATCCGCGATGTGCTGAAAAAGTACGATGCCGAAGTGGTGCGCTTCTTTATCCTGCGCGCCCACTACCGCAGCCCGTTGAATTATGCCGACGTTCACCTCGACGACGCCAAGGCGGCCCTGACCCGCCTGTACACGGCTTTGTCCGGCTGGGACCTGGACGCCGACAAGATTGCGCCAGACTGGAACGAAGCCCATGCCAAGCGCTTTGCCGAAGCGATGGACGACGACTTCAATACGCCGCTGGCCGTGTCCGTGCTGTTTGACCTTGCCACCGAAATCAACAAGAACAAAGACCTTGCGCTGGCCCGCCAGTTCAAGGCCCTCGCTGGCGTGCTGGGCCTGCTGGAGCGCTCGCCGCAGGAATTCCTGCAAGCTGGCGTAGGCGCTGCGCCAGAAATGGACATTGACGGCCTGATTGCTGCCCGCGCCGCGGCCAAGAAAGCCAAGAACTTTGCCGAATCGGACAAGATTCGCGCCGATCTGCTCGCTGCCGGGATTGTCCTGGAAGACAAGCCGGACGGCACCACCACCTGGCGTCGTGCATGATGGCCCTAAATAAGGACACCGCGGGCACGACCTCGCTGATCCTCGAAGTCCCAGCGTATTGGGAAGAAGCCAAGGCCGAACTGATGCGTCGTGACCGCATCATGAAAAAACTGATCCCCCAGTTTGGCGACCTGCACCTGGTGGGCCACCCCGACCCGTTTACGACCCTGGCCCGCTCCGTGGTGGGCCAGCAGATCTCGTCCAAGTCGGCCGATGTCGCCTGGGACCGCCTGCAGGAAATTTGCCCCAAGTTCACGCCGGCCCAGGTCATCAAGGTGGGCGCGGAGCAACTGGGCGCCTGCGGCCTGTCCAAGCGTAAGACGGAATACATCCTCGACCTGGCTGACCATTTCAAGGCCAAGCGCGTCCACGCCAACCTGTGGGCGCAGATGGATGACGAAGCCATCATCAGCGAACTGACCCAAATCCGCGGCATCAACCGCTGGACGGCCGAGATGTTCCTGATCTTTAACCTGCTGCGCCCCAATGTCATGCCGCTGGACGACCAGAGCCTGACCGAGGGCATTAGCAAGAATTACTTCTCCGGCGAGCCTGTCTCCCGGAGCGACGCGCGCGAAGTCTCGGCCAACTGGGAGCCATGGCGAACTGTTGCTACATGGTATTTATGGCGTAGTTTGGATCCAGTTGCTGTAGAATAAGCGCGAAATAGGGAAAACTGGCCGTTCTTGCAACATTGCAACGGTGAGAAGTGAACACGGAGGTACAATGATTAAAACAACTTTCCTCAATTTCGAGCAGCCAATTGCTGAGCTCGATTCCAAGATTGAAGAACTACGTTTCGTCCAAGATGATTCCGCCGTCGATATCTCCGAAGAGATCGACCGCCTGGCCAAAAAGAGCCAGCAACTGACCAAAGATATTTACGCCAAGCTCACCCCTTGGCAGGTGTCGCAAATTGCGCGCCACCCACAGCGTCCATACACGATGGACTATGTGAACGAAATCTTCACCGACTTCCACGAACTGCACGGCGACCGCAGCTATGCGGACGACCAGTCCATCGTGGGCGGCCTGGCCCGTTTCAACGGCAAGGCTTGCATGGTCATCGGCCACCAAAAGGGCCGCGACACCAAGGAACGCGCTGCCCGCAACTTCGGCATGCCCAAGCCAGAAGGCTACCGCAAGGCCATGCGCCTGATGAAGCTGGCTGAAAAATTCAACCTGCCCATCTTCACCTTTGTTGATACGCCAGGTGCTTTCCCCGGCATCGACGCGGAAGAGCGCGGCCAGTCGGAAGCCATCGGCCACAACCTGTACGTGATGGCAGAACTGAAAGTGCCCCTGATCGCCACCATCATCGGTGAAGGCGGTTCCGGTGGTGCACTGGCCATTGCCGTGGGCGATGCCGTGCTGATGCTGCAATACGCGACCTATTCGGTGATTTCGCCAGAAGGCTGCGCCTCGATCCTGTGGAAGACTTCGGAGCGCGCTTCGGACGCGGCCGATGCGCTGGGCCTGACCGCACACCGCCTCAAGGCCATCGGCCTGATCGACAAGATCATCAATGAACCGCTGGGTGGCGCCCACCGCGATCCCAAGCAAATGGCGGCCTTGCTCAAGCGCGCCCTGGGCGACTCGCTGCGCCAGCTGCAGGACATGAAGGTCAAGGACCTGCTGGCCGCACGCCATGAGAAGCTGATGAGCTACGGCAAATTCAAAGAAACGACGCTGACCGAAGAGTGAGCAAAAAGCCAGCCGGGACCCTCCCGGCGACCTTTGCCCAAGCGCTGGACGCCCTGAGGGCAGCAGCGAGGGGGCAGGGGCTGGAGCAGGCGGCCCGCCTGCCTGCGGCTGATGCTGCCAGCAACGGAGCCAACGCTGCTGAGGCTGCAGCGGATGCTGCCAGCACTGCGGCTCTGATGGGAGGCAAGATTGCCATTGCATTGAGCGGTGGCCTTGATTCCTCGGTCTTGCTTCATCTTGCGCACTCCTACTGCCAGCAACACAGCATTGGCTTGCTGGCATTTCACATCAATCACCAGATCAGC
>JACXTT010000465.1_pt1 | contig 68965 bp, 69 predicted proteins | sample 9270951 | NCBI WGS metagenome assembly JACXTT01 (sample SAMN15532306, study PRJNA645909) | rock metagenome | isolation source: weathered quartz diorite | place: Puerto Rico | collected 2017-06-21 | reverse complement strand
GCAAAGAAGAATGAATACAGATTCATTTGATTGGGGATAATTGCAAAATTTGGTGAAGAGTTAAGATTTTGCTGATCGGAGTTCGGCCTCTGCTGGCGCCACGACGGCGCGAACCGAGCGAAGCTCGGCAGCAGTTGAGCCCGGATGGCGTGCCGAACGAAGCATCAGTAAAAGCTTAACTCTGCACCAAATCCCCGCATTTAACACCATACTAATGGCGCAGTTTAAGATCTTTTTATTAATTTAAATAGCCCGTTTTCTCAGCCATGAAACTCATGTGCTGCAAACGTTGAACATTGCCTTCAACTTCGGCACTCATCACTCGAGATCTGCCGATATAGTTTTTAGTCGCATAGATAGGAACATTTAAATGTAAGCACAATGACATCGCCTCATCAGCACGAAGTTTCACGGAGTTCATTCCCGCATGCCCGCTAAGATAAAGACGAACATACTGATTAGCACCGCGAATTTCCACAAACACTGCTTGCTTGATTTCGATATTCAAAGACTGCATCAAGATTTCGCTGAATCTGTGCGGTGTCGATGGAACTGTAGTTTTGTTATTTTGCGAAAGCGCCACACCAGCTTCAATGGGGCTCAATGCCACCGGCAATGTATGCTGATGGCCCTCATCTTTAAGCAACAGCATGGGACGAGCAGCATCCGTAGTTACAGACAAACCATAAGGAAATAAACGAACCAGATCTTCTTGATGAAAAACTTCTTCATCCTGGGACTCATTTGCAAAAATGATCTGAGCTTTAAAATTATCGAAATCTAAAAGATCTTTCATTATTGAACCAACTCTCCTCTAAGGGCCGAAGGGAACGCCTTCGTGATTCGAACATCCACCGTTTTTCCAACAAGATCTTCTGAACCCAAGAAATGCACCAACTTATTCGCCGTGCTTCTTCCTTTGGCTTTACCTTGCTCACGATCTGCATGTTCAACCAAGACCTTTAATGTCTGGCCTTCATAACGCTTCACAATTTCAAAAGCCATTTTTTCATGGATATCAAACAGGCGATTCAGGCGCTCGCTTTTCACTTCTTCTGGAACTTGGTCTTCATACTTCGCAGCCTTCGTAAAAGGTCGCGGAGAATAAACGAAAGCAAAGATGTTCTCGAAGCGCACTTGCTCGACCATACTTACGGTATCCAGAAACTCTTCTTCAGTTTCCCCAGGGAATCCCACGATGATGTCCGTCGAGAAGACCACATTAGGTATAGTTTTCTTAAGCATTTCAATTTTTGCGAAGTACTCTTCACGTGTGTAAATGCGATTCATACGATCCAAAATACGCGTATTGCCGCTTTGGAATGGGAGATGGATGTATTCCATGATTTTATCGCGGTACTCAGCAATTGTATCTGCCAATTTCTGATCGAAGTCCTTAGGATGGGACGTCGTGAAACGAATTCTTTCGATGTCCGTCTCTTTGGCAACCTTCGCCATCAGGTCCGAGAAATCAATATTTTCATCAGCATAGGAATTAACGTTCTGACCTACGAGCGTGACCTCTTTCACTCCGCGTTTCACCAAGTGACGAATGTCCGTGATGATATGTTGTACAGGGCGGGATTTCTCGCGACCACGAGTGTAAGGCACTACGCAGAACGTGCAGAAATTATCGCAACCTTTTGTTATATTAACGAAGGTAGATACACCTGGATTACGAACCATGGTTTCAATATGATAAGGAGCACGGTGTTCAAACTTAGCACTGACATGCTTACCGCGCTTTTCATAGGTCTGCGCAACCAAGCTTGGAAGATTGTCGATTTGATCCGTTCCGAAAACAAAATCAATCATCGGTTGCGACTTAATCAGATTTTCTTTTTCTTGTTGCCCTACGCAACCGCCAACACCAATACGAAGCTCAGGATTTTTATCCTTCAACTTTCGGAAAGTTCCGACCTCTGACATGGTTTTATGCACTGCTTTTTCACGCACACTGCAAGAGTTGATAATAATCAAATCTGCTTTTTCAGGCTCATCCACGGGAACGAAGTTCTGCATCTCCAAAAGAGAATACATTCGCTCCGTGTCGTTCACATTCATTTGGCACCCGTAGGTTGAGATCCACACGCCGCGACCTTGTCCTAAATCGTGATTTAGTGGCGTAGCTGGAATATCAGAATTATCAACAGATTCGGGCACGGTCTTACCTCTTGTGTCTTCAAAGATCGTGAGTTATAGACAACGGTCTTAAAAATGTCAAAGTTCGCGGGAGGAACCCACCTATGAATCCAAGACTTAAAAGCTCGAAAAAGTGGACAAATTTCCCAAAGGAATACTCAGATCAAATTGAGGCGGTGTTCAAAGAGAACTTTGCCCAATTTCTTGATGATGCTGAGTTGATCATCGAAGGCAGAATTTATAGCGACGAGATTATGCTGCGCGTTGGTTACCATGAAAAAGGTCGCCTTGCTCAGGCAAACTTCGAAGTTTCTATGAACTATTCTCAAGATCAACAAGATGCCGTCACCCGCATTCATAACTGCGTGGATGCTGCTGCAAGCATGATGATGGAATACTTCGACAACGAAGGCATTGTGGACTTCCCATACACTTGGACAGAGTTCCCATTCCAAGGCAAAAAGATCTTTCTCAAGTACACCACTGAAAACTCATCCCTCGAAGCAGAAGCCAATAAGCTCCTGGGCATCACTGACGACGCCATGATGATGGAAGATGAAGAAACGGAAGATGCGTTGGAAGTTGCTGAAATTAAGGAAGAACTTTCTCCTCCTCGTTCTGATGAAGACGAACCTTTGGAATTACCTGAAGACGCAGAAGACGACAAGAATGAAGATGCAGGTCCGCGCATGTTTGGCGGGAAATCGAAAAAGAAACTTCATTAAAAGAGACTGCTGCGATTCGGGTGGATTTTTCCATTCGACGCGCAGCATTCTTGTATACTCCCTACATCTTTTTGCAGTAGCTATGTCCGCATTCACTCCATCTTTGTCGGAGTAGGCACAAAAGGGGCACCCAGTATGAAAAATATCGCTTTATCATTCGCAGTTGTTTTCTTAGCGACGGTTTCTGCATCGGCTCAGTCTTTGGGACAGCCTCAGACTCAAACTCTAAGAACCCACGCGCAAGCTGACTACATCAGAAATGAGCGCGTTCAGTTGGAAAAAGACACTGAATTGAAAATTCTTGAAAAACTTGAACAGTCTCGTCTTCAAGAAGAAAAAACTCGCATGCAACGTATCGAAGCTGCGAACTTCAGCGTAGTGAATCCAGCTCCACAATACCAACAGCAACAACAAACTCCAGTTCAAGTTCAATCACAAACTCAAACTTTCTAGTTTGTTTTTGCGTCTCTTGAAAACTTAAGAACTTTAGTTTAAACGCCTCGATGATACTCCCACGGAGAAACTCTCGAGGCGTTTTTATTTTCTAATACTTGCTGAAAGAATCACTAAGAGAAGCCTGATCCCCATCGACGCACTTCAATCTCATAAAAAATCTTGTCCGTTATTGAAACTTAAAACAGACGATATTTAGACAAATAAAAAAACCCATGTCTTTGTAGGACATGGGTTTTACCCCTCACGAGATTATTCTTCATTTTATTTAAAAACTATTATCGCAGATGAGAATCTCAGATGTGTGTTTCGAGTTTCTTATACGGAGAAACTCGACAGGCCATTTGAAATCTTAAAGTGCTAGAGCTTGCTTAATAAGAGCTGGAACTTGATCAAGATTTGCTTTACCGAATTTCATCATGCGAACGGCGTCTTTTTGAAGAAGCTTGCCTTCAGCCATCTTTTGGCAAAGAACTGGCTCCAAAGGATCCGTGATTGCATAGATGCTTTTGTGTTGTGGCCACAAGTTTGTAACATCGTTAGCGCCACCCATGCACAATGGAATGTAATGGTCGATTTTGAAATCCATGCGGTTCATAGAACGCGTACGGAAGCCAATTTGATCGTACGAAACGAAGATGTCTTTTTTAGTAGATGAATCAACATTGCGATCGCAATAGTTAATACCTTCTGGATAACGGTGTGAAGTAGGATGAGTGCAAAGAGCACCAGGAGTCAGATTCGCATCTGGTCCCTTAGGAAAGCTGTCATCAGCGTGGGACGAAAGAGAAACAAGAGCAACCAAAACAAGAGCAATTAAATGCTTCATTCTATCTCCAAATAGACCGTCATTTAAGGCGACGGGTAGAAACGTCGGACCGTATCTCCGACATATATTTGCGTTCGTGCGGTTACTGCTAACAGCGTAATTTCCGCCTTGCAACGAAAATAAAAAAGGCCTGATCAAATGACGCAGGCCTTAAATATTCGATTTTTATGCGATTTTCAATAGGCTCACACTTGTAAACCCACGTTTTCTCTATGGATTTCGACTAGTATTCGTCGTCCTCAACGCCATTTCCGCTGCCTTCACCCATGCCGCGAACTTCTTCAATAAAGGCGCTGTTATCCTCTTCAAACTCGTTCTCGTTTGTAGATTCATCCAACTCCAGCTCTTGAATAGCAGCTAAGAAGTCCTTTTCCGTACGCAAATCACGACGGATCATCTCTAGGAACTTATCTGGATAACGTGACGTTAATTCCTCGATGTAGCGCTCAAGCTTACCATCGACGAGGATCTTCTTACGGATCTGAATCTTCTTCCAGAACATCAAGTAGTGATAACGGCAGTATACGTCCACGGCAGCGATTTGATCGCAATCACGGGCGCGGCAGTAGCGGTTACCTTCAGCATCAGTAAGGAAGACTTCTTCGTCGACTTTCGCTTTTTCTTCGCCAGTCCACTCTTCAATAACTTCGATTTCCTCTTCGGATTCTTCGACAGCCTTGAGTTCGTCTTCGTACTCACCGATCTCATCGCCCATCATGTCATCATCAGCGATGAAGTCATCGTCAAGATCAGATTCGTCTTTCTCTTTACCTTTAGGAGCTTTGCCTTTTTTAGGTGCTTTCGCATCTTTCTTAGGCGCCACAGGAGCAACAACAGGAGCAGGTGCCGCTTTCGCAGCAACTTTTTTCGCAGCCTCTTTTGGAGCTTCTGCTTTTACTTCTTTTGTAGGTTTCGCAGGAGCAGCTTTCGCAACAACCTTTGGCTCTACTTTAGCTGCAACTTTGGCTTTCGCTTCAACTTTAGGTTCAACCTTTTTCTTCAGCTCAGGCTTTTTAGCAACTGCTTTAACAGGTGCCTTGTCGGCCTTCTTTTTAACGACAGTTTTAGGTGCCGCTTTTTTAGCATGAGCAGGCTTTGCAGCCGCTTTTACTGGAGCTTTTTTCACAGGTTTACTGGCCGCAGCTTTCGCTGCTGGTTTTGACGCCGTTTTCTTTTTTACGATTTTTGCCATAATTCTACCACTTACACTTCGACAAAACCGAAGTCATTTAAGTTACTTTCAGAAGTAATCTACAAGCTCTGAAGCATTTAAGAAAATGTGTCAACTCATTTCACGATTATTGCACCGTCTTGACTGCGCACAAAAATACTTCCACGTTGACCTTCTCCACGCAAACGTCCACGAACACTTTTTTCTGAACTTAATTTATTAACGCGCAATTCATTGGGAACAAAGATATCACCTTCAACAGTGAAGAGATTGACGCTTGCCCCCGAACCCGCTGGAGATTGCACCTGAATACGTCCCGCTTTCGATTTGATATCGATTTCAGAGTCCAACACCATCTGCACAGTCACGCTGCCCTCTTGATTTTGCCCATCTACGCGACCTTGAAAACCTTGAATATTCAATCCACCTTTGCCATTTTCAAACTGCAAAGTGCCTGTTCCTTGAACAACTTTTGCTGGCCCAATCTGACTAGTCAATGAACTGAATCCACGTACTTTTTCAACCAACAACGGCCCCGTGAACAACGAAGCATCCACATCGCCTTGAATGTTTTTAAGCGTCATGCTGCCTGCGTAAGCATCGGCATTTACTTTGCCCGTGTGATCCTGAACATTCACATCTCCTTTTTGCACGTAAATCTGCAAAGCACCTGCGCCATTCAAGGAAGATACACGACCTTGTGTCACACTCACTTTCAAATCTTTGCTCCATTTTTGAGCAACTACGGAGCCACCTCGCAATTGAATTTCAGCTGGAAGAGGCAAACCTGAAATCTCAATTTTTTTCATTTGTGTGGTTGCCTTTGGCAAGATGTTCATCCAGGCCTTCTTGCCATCGTATTCATTCATGCGCACTTCGATGATATTATCTTTTTTGGAAATAACGTAGGCGCCTTCCCCAGAAGTCTCATCAATACCCGACACCTTCACAGCATTACTTCCCGGAATTGCCACTAACTGTACTTGAGCTTCAAGTCCTTTAAGGACCAAACGATCACCCTCTTGAACCGGCACTGCGAATGACGCCGCAAAAAGAGGCTGAAGTAAAAGCTTTACTAGTACAAGGCTGATCGCTGACATGCGTTGTCTCCTGATTAGATATGACGCGTTCTTAAACGCGACGACTTGACTCAGACTCTATTTAAGTAAATCTTTTTACGATTTTCAACATAAGAGGTGAATAGATGGAAAATGTAGTAATTGTAAGCAGCGTTAGAACCCCTGTGGCTTCTTTCCAAGGTGGCTTCGGCTCTGTACCTGCACCAAAGCTCGGTGCGGCTGCGATCAAAGAGGCTTTGAACCGCGTGAATGTTTCTCCAAATGAAATTGATGAAGTGATCATGGGCGAGGTCCTGACTGCAGGCGTTGGCCAAGCTCCCGCTCGTCAAGCGGCTCTTTTTGCTGGCCTTAGCAACAACACTCCTTGCCTCACAATCAATAAAGTTTGCGGATCCGGCCTTAAAGCCGTGATGCTTGCCGCTGATAACATCGCCCTTGGTAACACAAAAGTTGCTGTGGCCGGTGGACAAGAAAACATGACTCTTGCTCCGCATTTACTTGAGAACTCTCGTTCTGGTTACCGTATGGGACCAACACAAATGACAGACTCTATGATCAAAGACGGACTTTGGGATCCGTACAACAATTTCCATATGGGAAATGCGGCAGAGATCTGCGTAAAAGAACACAACTTCACTCGCGAAGAACAAGATGCGTTTGCAGTTGATTCCTACAAAAAAGCACAAAAAGCTTGGACTGATGGCGTATTCAAAAATGAAATCGTTCCTGTTGTGGTTGAAGGCCGCAAAGGTGCTGTGACTGTTGATAAAGATGAAGAGCCGTTCAATACAAACTTCGATAAGATCCCTGGCTTGAAGCCCGCTTTTGATAAAGCCGGAACTATCACTGCTGCGAACGCTTCTAAAATCAACGATGGTGGCGCGGCCCACGTCTTGATGTCTGAAAGCGAAGCGACAAAACGCGGATTGAAACCACTTGCTAAAATCGTTGCCCACGGAACTTTCGCACACGAACCAAAATACTTCACAACAGCTCCGGTTGGCGCAATCAAAAAAGCGTTGGCTAAAGCGAACTTGAAAGTGGGCGATATTGATCTTTGGGAGATCAACGAAGCATTTGCTGTGGTTACACAAGTGGCGATGAAAGAGCTAGAAATTCCAGCTGCCAAAGTCAACGTTCACGGTGGTGCGATTGCTATCGGACATCCAATTGGAGCATCTGGCGCGCGCCTTCTTGCAACTTTGGTTCATGCTCTTCACACTCACAACAAACGCTATGGTCTAGCAACTTTGTGTATCGGTGGCGGTGAAGCTGTTGCCTTGATCATCGAAAAAGCCTAGGCGACGTTTCAGAATGTTTTTCGCGGCCTTGAATGGAAAACCATCAAGGCCTTTCGAGTAGTTTAGTCGAGGTAAATTTATGAGTAAGAAAGTATTTAAAGATGCTATGTCTGCTCTTACTGGAGTCAAAGACGGAATGACTTTGATTGTTGGCGGATTTGGACTTTGTGGTATTCCGGAAAATTCCATCGCGGCTTTGCACGAGATGGGCGTCAAAGACCTCACTTGCGTTTCAAACAATGCCGGTGTTGATGATTTTGGCTTAGGATTGCTTCTACAAAAACGTCAGATCAAAAAAATGGTTTCGTCCTATGTGGGTGAAAACGCTTTATTTGAGAAACTCTACATGAGCGGAGAATTGCAATTGGAATTCTGTCCCCAAGGAACTCTGGCTGAGCGCATTCGCGCCGGTGGTGCAGGAATCGCGGGTTTTTACACCCCAACCGGCGTGGGAACTCTGGTGGCCGAAGGCAAAGAAATTAAAAATTTCGACGGACGTGATTACGTTCTTGAACGCGGCATCGTTGGCGATTTTGCGTTAGTCAAAGCCTGGAAGGGCGACAAGTTTGGAAATTTAATTTTCAGAAAAACAGCTCGCAACTTCAATCCGATGGCTGCGACTGCGGGCAAAATCACCGTTGTCGAAGTTGAAGAACTTGTTGAAGTGGGCGAACTGGATCCAGATCAAATTCACACTCCAGGTGTTTACGTACAACGTATCTTCCAAGGTACAAACTACGCAAAACGCATCGAACAACGTACTGTAAGCAAGGGATAGATTATGCCATTATCAAGAGAACAAATTGCGCAAAGAATTGCTCAAGAAGTTGAAGACGGATATTGCGTAAACCTCGGCATCGGAATTCCAACTTTGGTTGCCAACTATATTCCGAAAGACAAAACCGTTATGTTACAAAGTGAAAACGGTCTTTTAGGAATGGGGCCTTTTCCGAAGGAATCTGAAGTTGATCCTGATCTTATCAACGCTGGAAAACAAACCGTGACGGCCGCTCCGGGCGCCAGTTTTTTTTCAAGCGCAGACAGCTTCGCGATGATTCGTGGTGGCCATGTGGATCTCACTGTTCTTGGCGCCATGGAAGTCGATGAACAAGGTTCCATCGCAAACTGGATGGTCCCGGGCAAAATGGTTAAGGGCATGGGCGGCGCCATGGATCTAGTGGCCGGTGCACGTAATGTGATCGTAGCTATGCAACACACCGACAAAGAAGGAAACTCAAAACTTCGCACAAAATGCACACTTCCTTTAACTGGTATTAAATGTATCAAAAAGATCGTGAGCGATTTTGGCGTTATTGAGATCACCCCTGAGGGTTTTGTCCTCAAAGAATACGCTCCGGATCTCACTCCAGAGAAAGTTCTAGCAGCAACCGAAGGCAAAATGAAAATTGCTTCTGATTGCAAAGCCATGAGCTTCTAATCCTAAAAAATCTGCGCCTCAGTTTTTCTGAGGCGCAGATTTTTCTTTCCGTTATCTATTGTGCATGAGACACTATTCCAAGGTCCAGCAAACATCATCCCCTGCATTGCACCTCTGATTCTTTCCAGCGACAATCAAACTTCAGTATCACCGAGAGGATCTTTTCGTGGCAGAAGTTAAGAAGATAGCAAAAGATAATTATCTTTTCAGAGAAGGCGATCCACCAGATGCAATGTACATTGTGAAAGCCGGAACTTTAGCTGTCACAAAAACCAAAGGAAATGCAGAAGTTGTTCTTGCTGAAATTCAAGCCGGCGCCATGGTTGGCGAGATGGCCCTTTTTGACAAGAAACCTCGCAGCGCCAATGTCAAAGCCATCAAAGAAACAGAAGTGATAGCACTCCCCTATGATTCATTGGACAAACAAATGGATCAGTTACCCGTCTGGGTGCGCGCGATCATGAAGAACTTGAATGAGAATCTTCGTGAAGCAAATAAGAAAATTAAACTTTTAGAAAATGCAAATCCCAACGAGGAAAGATTTCCTCCTCATGTCGTGAATAAATATCTGTCGATTCTTAATTTAGTTAGCAACAAATATGGAAAAAGCGAAGCCAATGATGGCGTCAGTATTTCTTCTGTTCTGTTACGCAACTACACCATTCAGATTTTCCAAGAAGCGACGAATAAGATGCAAACCATTGTGAATGTTCTGACGGAACTTGGTTATGTTGAACAAGAAGATCGTGGCGATGGCTCACAAAAAATCACAAACTTAAAACCTCAAGAGCTCTTTAGCTTCGTTGATTGGTACAACGATTGGCTTTTCAAACAGGAAAAAGATCGTCTGCCAGAGATGAGCGAATCAGAAGTTAAAATTCTAAACGGCGTTCTTCATTTTGCAAAGAAAGCCCAAGCCGATAAAAAAGGACTTTATAAAGTTAATTTGAATGATGTTCAAAATGACTCCATGAAAGAAACCGGAAGCTTGATTAAAGTTGATGACGTGAATCCTTTGGTTGAGAAAAAGTATCTCACTGAAAAAATTATGGATGAGCAAGGTGTCTACATTCTAGTAGAATTGCCTTATGTTGAGCCCCTGGCTCGCAACTGGTCCCTGGTAAATAGTCTTAAGAAAAAACTGAGATAATTCTTCCTCTTCAGAAACGCCCTGTGCTTTACCAGGGTGTTTCTAACTTTGTTCTTTAACAAGGCCATGGTTTCCCAATTAACTCACAGTTCAAATCACAATTCAGGGTGCTATGATGAGCTCAAAGGAGTTCTCATGGGTACCGAGAGCTACGACACCATCAAAGTCCTGCGCCACTTAAGCACCATAGATCAGATGCTCTTTGGTGAAGATTATGTTCGCGAAATAGTTCGCCATATCGCCAAAGAGTTGAATGTTAAACATGTGATGGTCGGCCATGCCATAGAGCCAGATCGTACTAAAATTCAAAGCGACTTCATGTGGTCAGACGGTCAATTTGTCGACAACGTTGTATACGATCTAAGCGGAACTCCCTGCGTAAATGTCATCTGCGGCACCCGGGTAAACTGCTATGTGAAAAACGTCGCAAAGATCTTCCCGGAAGATAAGATGCTTACAGATATGCACGTGGAGGCTTACGCAGGCGCACCGTTTTTACACACTGATGGCGGGCTGATCGGTCTTTTGGTCGTCATGGATGATAAAGAAATAAAAGATCCCGAAACTCTTTCTGCCATCGTAGAATTCTTCGCTGCCCGTCTTGGGACTGAGTATCGCAGAATGGCGATGGAGGACTCTCTTCGCAAAGTGAATGAAACCCTGGAGCGTGAAGTTGCAGATCGAACACAGGAACTTCGCCAAGCTTTCGAGAATCTTAAACGTACACAAAAACAGATGATCTCTCAAGAAAAATTAGCCACCATCGGTCGCATTACTTTTGGCATTGCCCATGAATTAAAGAATCCTCTAAATGTCATTATTAACTCTGCAGAAATACTTGAGGACCTGACACCCGAAGAACTCACTCCGCAAAATTTAAAACAGCTTTCTCATATGATCCGAGAACATGGTGATCGCGCCAATGTCATCATCACATCCATGCTCAAACAAGCCCGGCAAGACTCAGAAGCTGAGTCCGATTGGATTGACCTTTCAGAGCTCTTAAATCACTCTTTAGACATGTGCATACGGTCTTTGACGGATTCAAATTTTAAATCAAAACTGACAGTTCAAAAGAAAATACCTGATAGTATTAAGGTGAAGGTCTTCAATCCCTCTAGCATCGAAAGAGTTTTTATAAATATCTTCGACAACTCCCTTTATGCTCTTCGTAAAAAAATCAGCCCGCAAACTGATACTCAAGCCAAGGATTCCTTTATTCCTGAACTTTCAGTGTTACTATCTCAAAACTCAAACATGTGGACCATCGCCATTAGAGACAATGGCGTCGGCATCCCAGAAAAACATTTAATAAATCTTTTTCGAGAGTTCTACACCACAAAACCCCCTGGAGAAGGCACCGGCCTCGGCCTTTCCATCGCGAAAGCCACGCTATCTAAAAACTACGGAGACATACGCATTAACAGCAAAGAAGGTACTTTCACGGAAGTACTTATTACTCTTCCGCAAACGGCAGAAATATTCACAGAGAACAAACCCCTAAGAGGCGAGACTCAATTATGAATCTATCATCCAGTCTGAATCTTATCGTTGTCGATGATGAACGAGATGTGGGCCTACTTAGCGAAATGAACTTTCGCAATGCCATCCGCGAAGGCTCCATCGATTTTCATTTTTTTGAAAATGCACAAACTTGTCTTAACTATTTAGATCATTCCCCTGACTGGGAAAAGTACCTGGTCATTACTGATATAAATATGCCTGAAGTTTCTGGCTTCGACCTACTTGAAAAAATCAAAGAAACACATCCTGGAGTCGAAGTCTTTATGATGAGCGCCTATGACGATGTGGAAAATATTAGAAAATCAATAAGCCTAGGGGCTGCTGGCTATTTCACAAAACCCGTCAGCTATAAAAACATCAAGTCACGGATAACAAAAGAATACGGAATTCCGCTATAAAAAAGAAAAACCCGGTTTTACCCGGGTTTCATTTTTAATAAATTTCAGGATCCTGCTGACAACGTAGCGGCAGTTGATCATCAGGAAGCTTTGAGTACGACTCTCCACCCACTGTATGCACGTAGATTGAGTTCGTTTTCGCCCCTTGAGCAATAGGTTGCCCCAGGGTCAAAATCACACGATCCCCGGTCTTCGCCAAGCCATGGGTCACAAGAAGTTGATCCACTTGAACCAAAATATCTTCCATAGATTTATAAGGCTTGATGACGTGGGTTTGTACTCCCCAATTCAGCTCCATCGCATTCAAGACATCCATGTGCTGAGTCACTGAAATCACTTTTGCTTTCGGACGGAAGCCTGAAATAATATTCGCCGTCTTACCGGAAGTTGTCAGACACAAAATCGCCGTCGCATTCAGCTTGAGGGCACTCAAAGAGGCACTTGCCGCAATGGCCGCTGGTGCACTTAAAAACTCATTTTCAAGTGATAGCTTGTAGTATTTCTCTTCATTGGTTTCAACTTCACAAATAATTTCATGCATCGTGCGAATGCACTTAAACGGATACTTTCCGCTCGCAGACTCTGCAGACAACATCAATGCATCAGTGCCATCCAGAACTGCATTCGCGACATCAGTGATCTCTGCACGCGTTGGGCGCGGATTTTCCACCATGCTATCAAGCATCTGAGTCGCCGTAATTACGGGACGACCCAACTGATTACACACCGAGATAATGCGCTTTTGGAAACCTGGCAAACGACTTTGACCAACTTCAACAGCCAAATCACCGCGAGCCACCATAACTGCATCGCTCAAACGACAGATCTCTTCAAGATTTTCAATCGCTTCAATCATTTCAATTTTTGCAACGATCTTAGCCGCTGAACCACGAGCCTCGATAATTTCACGAAGTTTACGAATGTCCCGTGCATGACGAACGAAACTCAAAGCGATATAATCAACTTTGTTTTCAATACCAAACTCAAGATCCGTAAGATCTTTTTCAGTCATACATTCAACGGGAAGATTTACGCCAGGAAGATTCATCCCCTTGCGATCCTTCAGGATGCCGCCATAAATAACTTCAACATCCAGCTCTTCACCGCGAACGCCTAAAACTTTAAGCTCCATCAAACCGTCATCCAAAAGGATTTTAGTTCCCGGAACACAGGCTAAAGGTAGCTCTTTAAAGTCCGAAGGCACCAGCCCCGACTTCCCCAGAACCGCAGCCGTGGTTACCACTAGCTTTTCACCAGGCTTAATCTCAATAGAACCATTTTCAAATTTTCCGACACGAATTTTCGGACCTTGCAAATCCTGAAGGATCGCAACAGGAGCCCTTAACTCTTTAGATAGCTTTCTTAGGGAATGAACCACCTTTAAGTGATCTTCATGACTCCCGTGAGAAAAATTAAGGCGAGCCACGTTCATGCCCGCCTTAATTGCTTTTTCTAGGTTTTTTTCATCACGAGTAGCCGGCCCTATAGTGGCCACGATTTTTGCTCTTCGATCTGCTAACATTTGAACTACGCCTTCCTAGAGTATGAACTCATCTTTGTAGATAAGTTTTGCATATCCTCTTGGTGACGTCTATTCATTCTATCAAGCTGATCTTGATGCGACTCGTTGAGTTGCGCCATGCGAGCTTCATACTTCATCTCGACAGATTGCTTTTCCATCTTGCCAGACTTATCACGTTCATCCAAACGCTGAGCATACATAGTCTCGATACGTTTCAATTCTCGGTCTTGATTTTCTTTCAACTGACTCAGCTTGGTCTCATAATTCTTAACTGTTGTTTCAAGCTTCGTATTGAAAGAGGCTTCCATACCACGGAATCGCTCAGTCATTACTTTATTTAAGGCAACCTGATCCGTCGAAGCTTTCTCGCGCTGACCATCCATACGTTCCGTATAGTTATCAGCCATTTGTTCTAGGGAATCTGCATAGTATTTACCCAGATGCTTCTCATTTTTATTCGTCAAGTCCACGATCTTCTGCACCCGGCTCTCCGCCGTATTCGTCACTTGCTCCATTTGATCTTTATGTTGTTGTGTCATCAACTCTCGTTCTTGATGATTGCGAGAATTAGTTAAGTTCGCATTGGACTTGCTCTCACGATCCGCCGTTTGCAAAAGCCTCTGAGTGCGTTCATTAATCGCATCAACGCGTCCATCATTCAGCTCTTTCATGCGACCAATGGCGTCTTCGCGCTGCTCGTTGACGAGATCAATGCGCTTCTCATAGGCATTCACCAGATTTTTTCTTTCTATGCCACGCAAACGTTCATTCTTAGAGGTTTCATTATTCAATTTGCTATTTAATCTTTGAATTTGGCTATCACGGGATCGCACCTGACTGTCCAGACGATTATTGACTGAATCACGGAAGTTTTCATTCTGCTCATCCATAGCGACGGACTTCTTCGCCAAAACATTATCAAATTTCTCACGAATCGCACCACGCTCTTCATTCATCATAGCTTGCTTCATGTTTATATTATCAGAATACTCTTCTCGATCATTTACCACAGTGTCAGAAAGTTTTTGTGACCAACGAGAATTATCAGCTTGGCGCTGTCTTTCGCTATCTTTTAAACGCGCTTCATAGGACTTGCGCATCTCATTCGTAGCGCGTTGCTTTGAAGCCATCGTGTCTTCATTGCCCTGGCGAATTACCGTCTTTTCTTTTTCATGGGCGTTATTCAACTTACGAGCCTGATCTTTTATGCTCTCTTGAGACTTTGCGCGATTTTCAGTGATGGCATTCGAAAATCTTTCATTATTCTTCGTCGTCTCTTCATTCATTTGACCGACTAGATTTTCTCTTTGCGATTGGCCGACTTGCTTCTGCTTAGCAATATCTCCCTCGTAAGAAGCTTTTTGCTGTTCACGATCGTTATAAGCCTCTTCCATTTTATTACGCAAAGAATCGCGATAGGTCTGACGGACTTCATCAATTTTGCGATTGTTTTTAAAATCTCTTTCCGTCAATGTCTCTCGATTGCGATCCTTAAGATCGGCAATGCGATTTTCATATTCATCAGTGATATTCTTGATTTCTTCATGATGACGACCCTCCAAACGCTTCACTTCGGCGTTACGACGTTTGGCATTTTCGGTCTCGCGATTTTCATACTCTTCGCGAGTTTGACGAACTCTGTCGTCCTGACTTGTACGATCTGATGATGAAATAGAAGACATCCTATCCTCCCAGACCTCAGGTTAACATGAGCTCGGGATTCAACCTCGGACTTCCTCTGTGGATTGGCAAAAATCAAGACCTAAATCTAGCGCTCAAAGGTTCTTTGGAAGTAGATGCTCTTCAACTTCTGGCGCTCAGCGGCCTGTTGCCGGCTTTTTTCTTCAGCTTGTCGCTGAGATTCAGCAATGGATGCCAGTTTGCGCTCGGTCGCTGCTTGATAAATAAATGCACTTTTTTCTGCAAGGTCGCCCCAGTTTTCCTTTAAGTGCTTCACTTCTTTTACAAAGTTTTCTTTCGTTCCAGAATATAAGGCATTCCATAAAGGCAAATGTTCTTTCATATCAATGGGACGAATCATTCCATATTCGGATTGTGCTTTTGAGTTGATTCCCGAGATCCAGAACTCAAATCCCGCTGGAACCTCTAGCTTCTTTCCATCGCGCAAAACAACGTGCAAATCCGCATCGATGTTTCTCACCACGATTTGCGAACCTCTTTCAATCAACCAATATTGTCCCTGCGGCGCGCTCACAGTCGCATAAGGAGTCTCAATATCAACACCCGCTGATTTTTCAACCCACAACGTCCCTTTTAAAAGACGCCATTGACTGGCGGAAACACGCATAAGCGTTGAGTTCTCTTTAGCATGAAGACTCAGTTCATCACGACGCAAATGAAAAACAGGTCCAGTGACATGAAGCGCACAGGTCTCTTTGGATTTCAAACAGGCCACGGGTTGTTGCAAAACATCCCCTGAAGCTCGTACTCGAACTTCCATTTGAAACGCCAACAAAAAAATCAGGAACCTAAAGACCTTCTTCATTTGTATTCAACACTTTGTGCAAGATTACGAGCTTGTTGCTTTAACTTGTCGTTTTTGAAGTTCTTCCGAACAGCTTGATAAACCTCGGAAGCTTCTTCCGTTTGATTATTGATCTCGCTGATCTGCCCCATTCGTAAAAGAATAAATCCAGTTAAGTCGTTGTCTGGATATTGAGAAACCATAGTATCGATCTCTTGTAAGCAACTCTTATAGTCTTTCTTTAGAAAATAGCTTTCAGCAATAAAGAACCGTGCCTCGACGCTATGGTTAGAAAGCGGGTACTTCTCAACCAAATCACTAAATGATTGAATGGCCTTGTCGTAACTTTGAGAGTTAAAGAACTTCTTTCCCTTTTCAAAAATCACTGGGGAAAGATCGATAGCCTCGTCGCTGGCCGGGGACCGAACCGATGAAGCTAAGTTTTTAAGTTCATATTTTGCTTGAAGTTTTTTATTATCCGGCAAGACCTGAGCAACAGTTTGCTGAAAGTCCCTAAGCTGATAACTTAAAATTGAATTGTTGAATTTTTCATTATCGACCTGTTTTTGCAAACTCGAAAGACGTATTTCATATTCTTGATGACCATTGAAATAGCCAATAAAAATATTGTATACGCCCAACAGCCCCACAGTCAGACACAGGCAGAAAACAACAAATAATGAATTTTGGTTTCTCATGCCTCACTTATCGGCAAAAACCGATAAATACTGAGACTGTCTTATTATGAGATTTAAAAGCTAGTCCTTAGTATAAACTGTCTCTGCATCCAGGTCTTTCCATTGCCCGTTAACCTGCTGCTTCGGAACCACTCGCCCCTTCATCAACATCAGTTTTTTATTATCAACCGAATACCAAAGATGAACAGGATCCACTAAGGCAGCAATCACAAAACTGGTGGGTTTCATACGTACTTCCATCCATTTTTTGCCATCACGATCAACTTCGCCCACCTTCTGCAGTGTGAACCCTACCGTTTCTCGACGATCCCAGACCGCATAGCGAATTGAAACAGCCTCACCGCCAGCTAGTTGATTCCAATTTTTTCGAACAAATGCCGTGAAGTTAGCGGCACATAGCACTTGCCCTTTTAACTTCTCATCATCTGTTTTCTTTTTCCCGTCAGCGCCTTCATATTCAAAATAGACTCTTCCATCGCGAACTTGAACATGACCTTTCTCTTTCGTTTGAGGACGTTCCACAAAATATTCTTTCAACTCATCCCCAGTAGTAAGTCCAGTCTCTTGAACAACCACTTGCCCATCAAGATCCCGATAAGTTCCCGTCGATTTTGTTCCACCATCCACTGACACTAGTTCAATATTCAGCGTGTAGAGTTTTTTAGTTTGATTGGATTTCAAGTCATAAAGCACAGCAGAAGATTTTTCCTGCGCAAAAGATAAAGAAAAAATAAGTGCAGCAACAAAATTTAGCATGACCTCTCCCATCATTTTCAAGACTTAAAGACTAATTCATCTTATTTAACTTGACCATTTTTCGAGCAAATTCTAATTTCTGCTTCCCGGCCTACTCTTCAATTCAAACGAAGAAAGTAGCCACTTGAAGGACGTTTAAATGAACAAAGCTCAACTGATTGAAATCGTCGCAGAAAAAACAAAATCCACAAAATCTCAATCAGAGCAAATTTTGGATGCGACTCTAAAAACCATTCAAGAGGCTTTAAAAAAAGGTGATGAAGTGAAACTTGTGGGCTTTGGCACATTCTCCAAAACCACCCGCAAATCTCGTCAAGGTCGCAATCCAAAAACCGGTGAAACAGTTAAAATTCCCAGCGCACACATCCCTCGCTTTAAGCCAGGGAAGGATCTGAAAGACGCTCTGAACTAATCACTCCTGAAAATTCAGGACGATCCTTCAGCTGACACCATCCACTCAATCCTGTTTTCCAAACATATTGATATGGAGAAACCTTTCCGCTTATCAATGATTCACGAAGCTCACTGACTGCGAATGGCCCCTCTTGCAAAGGCTTCACACCAGAAGCTTGTTCAACAAGCAAAACCCATTCATGAATGTCCTCGACAATATCAGCCCCCGGGATGAAACCTTGGGTTGCGGGAAAAAGTTGGAACTCAAAAACTCCCCACTCCATTGCAGGCCTCCAAGAGCTTGACTCATCACAAATCAAATCTTGGGGACCTACTTCTCCTTTATGAACCTTCGCACGCACTTCTTCTAAAGAAAAAGGACCTTGTGGTTTAAGATTCACATGACAGTACCACTTATTGCTCATAACTTTTCTTTCTTGCTCAAAAAAGGAGCCGGAAGGGATTCAATAACTTCCAGGATTCCATAATAAGCCACTTCAAAGTTTTCATTGTTCAAAGGTTTTTTCAAGAAGCTTAAAATATTTTTCGTACTTACTAATTCTTCATGATAGCCGGCATAGAGTCTCTCCCCCATCATGCCACCAAGAAGTCGCGCAGCCATAACATAGTTCCATTTTTTTCGTGGCTGAGCCTGCAGGCGATGCTTTGGAACCCCCGTGATAACCATCAATTCGTGCATCTTCTGAGCTAGGGCCAACTGTAAAGATTCCTTACCCAAATCTGAAGGACCTTTTGCACCTAAGCTGGCTTTTATGTCAGCTATCGTATCTGTCTTGCGTTTATGATTTATAATTTTAGAACCAAAATAAGAAACGGCTTCAATCCAAATCAGACGCAAGAAGTCTTTTGGAACATCTGTGAAGAGTCCTTTATAACCACTCAAATGTGCATGCACGAACTGCATAGCCAAAGACGCCGCATGGTTTACCGTGGCCCGAGCCAAATAAGCCCCTTCAATTTCGGGAACATAAAAAGAGACCTCATCTGCAATCATGGCCTCAATCCACTTTAATCTCTTCGCATCACATTTTTCCCGAACCAGAAGCCAGAATGCTGAATCTCGAGCGGTGTACACTGACAATCCCGCAACCGAAACAGGATGACCCAACTCTTCAGAAATAATTTGGACATATCGCCCTACATGATCGGTGTAATCGAGCTGCCCATCGTCCTCATCATCGTAGTCATCATCCTCATCGAAATGAAGTCCTTGATCGTAGGTTTGCTCAAGATACATGAGATAATTCTGCCACTTCACCCAGGGCGGAACACTCATCAAACAAAATGCATTCTGCGACAATCTCACCAGATCAGTGGTGGCCTCAAGATCTTGCCTTAACAATTGGAAATATATTTTTTCTGCATTCTGAAAAATACGCAGAATTTTCTTTGCGAAAGGATTCCCTAAACATTTGATAATTTCCTCAGGCATGTGCGAGTTCGCCAAATGCAAATCACCATAGATCACGAAGACCAAGGCTTCCGGGTTTCCGTGGACCAAGTCAGCAATCTTCTTTCCCGCAAAGACATCTCTAGATTTTAGAGTGGTCGCATTTCTTTTCTTATAACTCTTGTTAATGCCCCGAACGGCAATTTTATTTTTCTGCGCCCAACGCAATAAGGGACGATAGTGCTCCCATGGGAATCCCCAACGACTTTGCCATTGAACTCCCTTAAGAAACTCTCGCTCAGAAAGCTTGCCTGCTAAATATTTGTCGATTTTTTCTTGATCCGAGACCTCAAAAAACTCTACGGCCAGAATAATTTTCCGTCCCTTAGATAGTCCACGAAGAACGCGAATCTGGGCCTTTTGTGATTGATGAAGAGCATGGAAGTCCCCCATCAAGATTACCTGAGACTGCGCGGCCTGCGCCCAAAGGTCTTCCTTCGTCGCAGCTTGCCACTTTTTAGAGAACTCCTGATCGTAGACCTTATGATAACGCATCAACTCAGGAGTATTCTCTCCCAAACGATGCTGAACCTGCTTTTGCATTTGCAGGTACAGATCCTTACGAATACGAATCCACTTTTCTAACTCGGTCGAATTATCGCTCGATTTATTAGTGGAATTATCATTCAATTTACCAGTCAATCGCCCATCCTTGGCTATCAATAACTTCTTCGCATACCAACATGTTTAACGCTCAGCCTGAGCCCATCGAAACAAGCGTTACTCATTTTCACATAAATTATATTGATTTCAAGCGACAAACTAAGTTTGAATGGAGGGCATGATAAACACAGGCAACAAAAACAAGTATTTACTTCTCGCTCTTCTATCTACCCTTGTCGCCATTGGCGTTCATATCTACCTCACTCTACACTTCTATGATGTGAAGTTTGGACTCGGCGAAGGTGGCTCTGTCTGCAATATCAATGAAGTCCTGAACTGCGACGCTGTAACCGCTAGTAAGTTCTCATCCTTCCTAGGCCTGCCGATCGCTTTATGGGGCGCAGCAACGAACCTTATCTTATTCTGCTTCCTTGGCCTCACTCGCTACAACCTAACTCAAGATCGCGCTAAAACTTCTCGCTATGCCTTCCTTTTATCGCTGACAACTGTGATTGCATCCGTGGTTATGGGCACAATCTCTTTAGTGGCGATGAAGAACCTCTGCATCTTCTGCATCAGCGCCTATGTCCTATCCATCATCGTCCTCATCGGCATCTGGCTTGGAGCTGAAAAATTAAGCACAAAAAACATCATTGATGATGTCAAAGATATTTTTGTAACAGATCGCTGGGTGCTGGGCTTCTTGATCGCGATTCCTGTGATCGCTTTCCTTGCAAACCTTATGTATCTAGAAAGCCATGGTCTTGGTGATATCGAAAAAATCGCCAATGACAAAGTGGTCTACTGGCAATCGGCTCCGCAACAAAATTTCGATTTAAGCACAGGCTTGTCTTTGCAAGCTGGAACCTCAGAGCCAGTTATGACAATCGTGGAGTTCGCGGACTTCCGCTGTCCACATTGTAAACACGCAGTCCCAAGCTTGCATGCATTTACGAAAAGCCATCCGGACGTAAAATTGATTTTCAAACCTTTCCCTCTTGATGGCACGTGCAACGACGCCATTAAAGGTGGAGGCGATGGCATCTCTTGCGGCCTGGCGATCGCCGTGATGTGCGCAGAGCAAATCAACAAATCAGGCTGGAAAGCTCATAACTATTTCTTCGACAACCAAATAGAGATCATTCAAGCTCAAAACTTAAAGAAAAATCTTGAAGCCGTTTCTCCGGTTATTGGTGTTGCAAAAGATGATCTTAAAAAATGCGTTGAGGGTCCTGAAGCGAAAGCCGCTGTCATTAAGATGGCAAACGAGGGTGCTGCAGCACAAATTCAAGGAACACCGACGGTCTTCGTTAACGGTCGCGTCCTTAGCGGCGGACAACTCCTACCTGTTCTTGATGCCGCCTATAAGTCGTTAAAAAAATAAGTCTTCACTCAAAGCAAAAACTAAAAAAGGCATTCCAATGGAATGCCTTTTTTATTCTCATATTTTATTCACTTTTAAAGACCGATTTTATCCGCAAGCCAGTTGGCAATTTTTCCATAACCATCATCAAATACAATAATGCTAGTTTTCATGAGACCGTTCACGATATCCAACCAGAAAGCCAGAATAATCACACCCAAAGTCCCCAGCCACAGCGCACGCACAACATAAATTGTTGAACGAGCATCCTGCACACGCAGATCTCCATGGATTTTCTCAACAACTTTAAGGATGTACTGCAGTTCTTTATAATGCTCTTTAAACTTTTCGCGAAGCTCTTGCTGTTTCGCACGAGTTAAAGAATTAATCCCGGGAAAGCTTCTTTTCGCTTTGATCGCATAAATCAAATCAATGGAGTGATGAACGTATCTTGTGATTTTTGATTTAAAATTTGGGTATTCAGATGGCTTTTCAAGAAAATCTTTAAGCTCTTCGATGGCTTTATCGTAACGCTCACTAAGAACCCAAGTCAGAATATTATAGCGCAAGGAATCGGGTCGCCCCAAATCAGAGTTATCAACCCCTACATCAAAAAAGGCAGACTCTTCCTTCTTCTTAATATCTTCTGAAACTGAAGCTGTGTCTTTTAAAGCTGGTAATGCCATACCCAAGACTTGTCGGCAAAAGCAGGATTTTAGTTAAATTGCAGACTTACACCATTACTAAGGACGCTAACACCATACAAGATCGAGTCCTAGGTCCAGCTTTTATACCAAAATCCAGCTCAAGGTTTGACGACCAACGTCTCGTCCTGAGAAACTTAGATCTGGCTGGCGACCTAGACTTCATGGAGGAGGGCTATGGACACCGAATCATTCCAAAGCGCGAAATTAGGACATCTTGATTTTGAAAAAGAACATGTGACTCAGGCTTCTCAGCCTGTTGGCAGTATTCCATTGCCTGACGAGCTCCCCCGAAGAGCAGATCTAAGTCATTTGCCAAAAGAAATCTTGAAATCTTCAACTGTAGAAAATCTTATTTCTCAGAATGAAGATCTTATGGCTCGATTGAAAGTATCATTGCGCCGTCTTTCTTTACTTGAAACTGAAAACCAAAGAATGAGCGAAGAGACCAACAAAACTCGCCTAGCTCAATCTTCCATCACAGATCAAATTTTGGTTTGGAAGGAAAAAGACAATCTTTGGAAACAAAAGTTCGACCAAATCGAACGTGAAAAAGAAATCCAAACTGAAAAGTTGCGCGCGCTCCAAGAAAAAGTGCAAAACATGACTGCTGATTTGATCCGCTATGAGAAATACCATGAGCGCATCAAAACCCAAGTCAAACCTTACATCACGCAACTTAAGGAATACTCTCGCACTCAAGACCTTAAACTTCAGGAACTTGAAGGCAACCATGCCCACAAAGAAGCCTTGTTGCGTGATATTCGCCATCAAATCATCGAAGTAACGAAAAACTCTCGCTATCAAGTTGAAGCTTCTGAAAAGAAAGCTCAAGAGATGATTCACTTCTACGAAGAGCAAATTCAAAGCATGAGTAAAGAACTTCAAGTTCTACATCAAGCCCAGGAAGATCTCGAAGTGAAGACCATGAAACTAAATGCATCACTTGAACGTCAAGACGCTCTTGAAAATGAGCTTGTGACTCTCAGAAGACGCAAAGAAGACATGCAGCAAGGGATGGAAAAAGACATCCATCGTCTGCAAGAACGCCAAAGCGAACTCACTCGCCAAAATCAAAAATTGGGCGTTGAGCATGCGGATCTACAAATTCGCGTCGTTGAAGACCAGGAAACAATCCAAAAGCTAGAACGTGACAACCGCCAATATCTTGAGCAGCTTGAAAGCTTGCGTTATATGTGGACGGCGAAGAATGAGGAAAATGAAAAACTCAAGGTTGCAATCTCTGCTTTAGAGAGATTGAACCTTGAGCTCAGTCAAAAACTAAATGAATTACGTAAAGAAAGCTAGGCATCTGCCTGGCTTTTAAACAATCCGGCCTCACCGGATTTGCTCTTAAACAAAGCTCTGAAGAGCTCCTTCGACGCTTTCATGAACTTCTAAATTAGAACATTCTGTGAAACTAAAAAGACGTTGAAAATCCGGATTTAAACCCGCGATTTTCGCGTTCATCTTATTCGAAGCGTTGAGATCATTAAGAATTCCAAAGAACGACTGAATGCCCGAAGAACCAACAAAGTTCAGGTTTTTCATGCAAAAGACTATTTTCTTGTTCTTGAAGTTCTGCAAACAGGCAATTTTAAACGATTGTGCCTTTTCAATTTCAATACGGCCACTCAAAGATACAACAGCGACATCGCCGTCCAACAAGATTCTAACTTCCATGCAAGACCTCTTCTAAAATATAAAATGACGTGCCATATCTTAACGGCAGAAAGTGATCATTTTCGAAGGCCAGAATTAGAGTAAAAAAAGACTAATTTCAGCCTCGACAAACGACCTGTGCGTCCCTAGACTGTCTCGGTGCTTCAACGCTGGTTCATCAAGGCTTTATTACTAACTTCTCTGCTGTCGCTTGCGACATCGCTGACTTATGCGCAGGAACAACAGCCTGCTGCTAAAATTCAAGGCATTCTAATGAACGCCGATGAGATGTTCCGCGATTCTGTAAATGAAACCATCGAGATGAGCGGCAATATTCAAATCGTTTATCAAGGTCAGCACATCAAAGCAGACAAAGCCCGCGTCCTTCTTCGCACTAAACGCGCTGAACTTTTTGGCAACGTCGAAATTGTGGATACAAAAACCTCCATCAAAGGTGATCAAATCTTCCTGGACTATGAAACCAACACAGGGATGATCTACAACGGCTACGTTCAGTCAGGCCTAGTTAGATTCAGCGGTGATCGCTTAGAAAAAATCGGCGAGTCTGAATTCATCGTTTCCACCGCCGACTACACGGCCTGTACAAACTGTCCCTCGACATGGAGTTTTTCAGGCTCCACTGTGCGCGCAGAAATGGGCGGCTATGCTTATATTAAGAATGCGATCTTAAGAATTAGCGACGTCCCCGTTTTCTGGTTTCCTTACCTAGTTGTTCCCCTAAAGAGCGATCGCCAATCAGGCCTCTTAACTCCTGGCTTCGAACAATCAGACACGGGTGGTTTCACTTTCATTCAGCCCTATTTCTGGGCCATCTCACGAAGTGCCGATGCCACCATCACTGCAAAAAATTATGAGCATAGGGGCCTTAAAGGCATGCTCGAGTATCGCTACATGCTCAATGAAGAAAGCGGTGGAATTTTAAACACCGCCCTTCTTAACGACAGTGCCTTTGGACAAGATCCCCGCCTGAACACCTTCAGAACTGGAAACTCCGTCGGCAGCCCTCTTGAAAGATGGTTCGTTCGCTATCAGCACTATTACTCAATGCCAGACGATGTTATCGCCAGGGCCCAAGTTAATCTTGCCAGCGACCTCCAATACCCGAAGGACTTTCCCTTTGAGACAGATAACTACGGCGACTCGGCGATGGAGAATCGCATCTCTGTCACTAAAAACACCAAGGACAGTCACGCAAGCATTGATACCTCTTATTATGTCAACATGCTGCAATCAGACCCTCGTGCTGGCAATGACGACGCAGTTCACCGGGCTCCTGAACTGCGTTACTCTGCAACGCAAAAAAATATTGGCGACTCGAATTTCATTTATTTCTGGGATTTGGACTATGTGAACTTCACCCGCGCTGGAAACTCGTTTGACGACATGACCACAGTGACAACCGTTAATGGCCCTATCAAGTACGTTAAAAATAATTGCAATGTTCCAAACTGGTCAGACGATCCTAAATGCCAAAGAGTCTATGATGGAAGCTATGATCCAAATATGGACTTAATTCGCACAGGTCAGCGTTTGGATTTCCGTCCTTCGGTATACTACCCCTTCCAAATCAGCGATGGCTTCGACATCGTACCGATTTTGAATTATCGCGAAACACACTACAACTTCAACGTCGGCGATGAACAAAGCTACGTTCGCCGCTATCTGCGCACATCTGTAACAACGCGTATGATCTTCAATGGTATTTATGGAGATTTGATCAATCCAAAATCAACTCGCTATAAGCACGAAGTCATTCCCGAATTGACCTATACAAACATTCCATGGATTCAGCAGAAAGATCACCCTTTCTTTGGAACGGGCGCGCTCAATGACGCTCCTTACTCTTCACGCGATGGAATTAGTGACGGTGACTTAACAAGTCCTTACAGCTTGCAATTCGACTATCAAGATAGAATTTATGATCGCAATCTTGTGACCATGGCGTTAACCAATAAGCTTACAGAAAAAATGTGGGTGGGCGACCATCCGGAATACCAACAAATTGCATCTCTTAAACTTTTGCAGTCCTACGACGTTTCTCAAAAAGATCGCACAAACAGCACGCGGGAACCTTGGTCAGATCTAATGGCCATCCTTGATGTGCGCCTTAATAACTTCCAAACTTATTCGATCTTCGACTACTTCCCTTATCAAGGCGTGACGAATGTTTCTTCACGCGTAAGGGTCATGAATGACAAAGGCCAATTCGGACAAGTCGGACTTACTCAGCAATATAAAATCACACCGGGACAATCAGTAAGCCAATCTAGCCGTACGGAAGACTATACCTTCGCAGCGGGCTTTGTATCTCGCTACATCAATTTGATGGGACAGATTGTTTATGATTCAAACTGGCAAGCTTCTACTGATGGCAAACCAGTCAAGTCATGGGCTTATATCGCCCAATTCAAACCGCCGGGCGATTGCTGGCTCATCACAGTAATTCAAGATCAGGTCACTGGCGGTGAAGCCAACATCCGCTTAAACTTCGAATTTACATTCGATGGAAATCCAAAACCACCTCTTCGCCCAGAAGCTTTGGATCAGTTCGGTTTCTAGCTTTCACGAATCAGCTCGGATTTCAATCTGACAGATCGAGGCGAGTCTAAGTGAATAGATCAATTTTAACTCTAGCTTCGCGGACAACATTGAATTCAACCCAACAAATCGAATCAACTCTGACTCAATAGATTGATTCGGCTCTAATTTTACAGATAGGTTTGAACTCCAGGCTAACAACAGACATCTTCAATAACTGTCACGCTGTAGTTCTGATCCACAAAGGCCCAATGATACTCCACAAGACAATCAAATCGATCCGCTAGAAAACATGCAGCTCGATTCAATCGTTGCATTTGTCGCTTGGAAATTCTCGCAGAATAAAAACTGGAATCATTGGCAGACTTCACTTCTACCATTAAAAGATGCCCCCGCGGGGAGCGAAATAAAAGATCCACTTCGGCAAAGGGCGTCTTCACTCTTTGCTTCAGCAATTGAAAATTTTTATTGAGGTAATACTGAATAACAACTTTTTCTGACTCAAGCCCACGAAAATGGGCCCAATACATTTTAGCAGATAATGCTGTCGTTGATTTTTTAAGTGGCGCCACTTTCAGATTTGGCGCCTTTACAGACTTGCTGTCAGAAGACGTAACATTAACAGTTTTATTTGACGTATTCCTTAACTCCAGCAAAGGACTTGCGATGCACGATGCAGGGTCCGTGCGCAACGATGGAGTTTTTATGGATGGGTGTTGAGTACCCTTTGTGCGCTTCGAAACCATAGACTGGGTATTGCACTCCAAGCTCTTTCATCAAACGATCACGAGTCACCTTCGCTACAATAGATGCCGCCGAAATAGGTGCCGCTCGCAAATCTCCTTTGATGATTGTTGTTTGCTCATAACCTTGAAGATTCGGAATCTTTTGATTTCCATCCACAAGAACATGACCACCCTTTACACCCAAAGCTTCAATCGCTCTTTTCATCGCAAGCAATGAAGCTTGAAGAATATTGAGTTCGTCAATTTCCTCAACCGATGCACTGCCGATGCCGACATGATGAGCTTTGCAAATCAGCTCCGCCAACTCTTCACGGCGTTCTTCGGATATAAGTTTTGAATCAGTCACTAGATCGATAAGTTCATCAGATTTAAAAATCACGGCTGCCGCATAAACTGGCCCCGCAAGACATCCGCGCCCTACTTCATCCACACCAATAACCGGAGTTGGGGAAAACTCTTTCCACATAATCTTAGGTAGCTCCAATGCTGCTTTCTTTTTCGGAACTTTTACGGTTTTGCTTGAAACGGATTTTACCAACTTCTGCCTCAATGCCGCCTTAGGCGCGGGTTTCGCAGTTTTCTTGGTCACTTTTTTAGAAGAGATGCTTTTCTTAGATGATTTCATTCGTATTTCCGCCTCAAGATGAAGCGGGATAATATTCTGACTTTCTATTGTGGGTCACTCGAAAAGCTGAGTTAGCACAAAAACAAAAAGACCTGATTCGTTAGAACCAGGTCTTGGAAAATTCGTATTTGAATTTTGGCAATTAAGCTTTTGCAGCAGCTGAAACTAGTTCAGATTCAATTTTTGCAGCTTTACCAGAAAGGTTGCGCAAGAAGTAAAGCTTAGAACGACGTACTTTACCAATGTTTACCAATTCAACTTTATCCAAAGCTGGAGAGTTGAACGGGAAAGTTCTTTCAACACCTACACCCGCAGACATTTTGCGAACTGTGAAAGACTTAGCTGCGCCAGAACCTTGGATTTTAGTTACGATGCCTTTGTAAAGCTGAACGCGTTCTTTTTCGCCTTCTTTTACTTTAACGAATACGTTTACTGTATCGCCAGAGTCGAAAGATTGAATGTTTGTGTTAGCAGCTTTAATGCTCACGCGACGAACAAGATTTGTTTCTTTAACTTCTTTAACAGTCTTAGTTTTTTTTGCAGCTTTAGCCATTGCTTAGTCCCTTATGCCAATCTAATTTTCACCAAAAGTAAAACAAGGGTCTACCATGGACCCATCACGCGGTCAAGACAGATACTTACTGCCGATCTTACTGAAAGATGGCGATAATCCTGAGGTGGTGCTCCCCTAATACTCTCCAAAGTTCCTGAACAGGATTTTAAGAGGTCCTCTGTCATTCCGTTGCCCGTACCAAATAGCATAAATACTGGTCTTTTTTCTACATGCATTTCATGGCGCAGTTCGGCAAATGAGTATTTTTTCAACCCTTCATCCTTAGCCGAAGTCGAAATAATCAGCGCCTCAGGAACATTCCAGTCAGCAATGGCCTTCTCAACACTCTCAGAGGTGTGCACAGGCCCCAAGGCCGTCTTTCTTTTAGGATTGAACTTCGCCCCCGGCCCCGTTCTCCAGTGATCCAAGACGCGCTCTACGAACATCAGCTGATCCTGCATCGGGTGGATGATGTAATATCTTTCCACCCCATACACCTGAGAAGCCCTCGCGATATCATGAATGTCGAAATTAGTGACGTTTGTAGCGACCGTCTTGTTTTGACGATCTCGAACTGGGTAATGAACCAGGCCAATCGCTAAACGCGGGACATAGATTGTCTCTTCAGTCATTGAAGTCTTCCTCTTTGAGTTCTTCAAGACCTAATACTTTACGATCTTGCAGAGATAAATTAATCCAAAATTTTTTTAGCTCTTTCAATGGAGCTTCAGTTTTTTTCTTCTTAAGTAATTTGTACTTTGCGTTCTCTTCTTCAAGATATGTTTGAAATAAGTCCGGACGCTTTACCAGGGTCACCAAGGCAGACACCTTCTGTTTCCACTCCCCAATCAACTTGTGATTTCCCCCAAGAAGAACCTCAGGAACTTCTTCGTCTAAATACTGACGAGGCCTTGTGAAATTAGGATGTTCGAGCAAGCCGCCAGAAAAGCTATCTTGATCGGCGCTGTCGCTGTGACCGAGTACCCCGGGAATCATGCGCGAAACTGCATCAATCACAACCAGCGCGCCCAACTCCCCGCCTGACAGAACATAATCACCAATAGAGATTTCTTCATCGACATAGGAGTTGATAATTCGCTGATCAATTCCTCCATAGCGACCACAAATAATAACAAGATGCTCTTCCTTAGCCAACAAACGCGACTTCGCATCCGTCAGAACATCCCCTTGCGGAGACATATAGATCACCTTTGAATTTTTATGTTTCACTTTTTGAAGAGTCTTTTCGAGGGGCTCTGACAGCATGATCATGCCATCACCACCACCAAAGGGACGATCGTCCACCGTGCGATGGCGATCTTGTGCAAATTCACGGGGCGTGTGCGAAGAGACTTTGATGAGATCACCTTTCAAGGCCTGACCAAGAACGCCGTAACTAGCGGCGTTCTCTATCATCTCTGGAAAAAGCGTGATCACATCAATTTGTAGCATTAAGCGTTCTCGAGATCGAGCAAGCCTTCAGGAAGATCCATAACTACGGATTGATGTTTGAAATCGATTTTCTTGATGAAAGCATCCACGAAAGGCACTTCCACTTTCTTACCTTTAATCTCTACAACCAAAAGGTCTTGTGCACCATTTGTCGAGAAGTCCACGATTTCACCAATGATATTTTGCTCTGGATCTTTCAATTTGAAGTTCTTGATTTCAGAAAGATAGATTGTTTCACCAGGCTTAGAAACCAGAAGCTCTTCTTCGATAGAGAACTCAAAGTGCTCCAAAGCTTCAGCCGCTGTGCGATCTTTAACTTCAGCAGCTTTCACAATGATGCCTTTTTTAAATGGCTTTACACGCTCAACAGTGAAATCTTGAGATTCATCAGAACCCTTCAACTGAAGAGAGAACTTTTTTAAGCGTTTAGCCCAAGAAATATCACCAGAAAAAATAAGAACATAAAGATCTCCTTTAAGTCCATGAGCTTCTCTTACTTTACCAATCATTTTCATAACTAACCTCTAAACTCCGTTTCGCCGGAGCAGGCACGATAACACCAGAAATAGAAAGGGGTTGTTATTACACAACCCCTTTCTTGAGAACCTAAATTTTGATTTGAGTATTACTTACTCGCTAAACTTAATATCGACGAATCGATCTAAGCTTACTCAATTATTCAACTATATCTAGATGATAACGTTTATTGAGTTTTGTACCTGCCGCGCGAATGATTGTTCTCATCGCAGCTGCAGTTTTACCTTGTTTTCCAATTACTTTACCTAGGTCTTCTTTATCAACCTTAAGGGCAAGCAAAGTGGTTTGTTGACCTGGAATTTCATCCACTTCAACTTTTTCAGGCTTGTCGACAAGTGACTTTGCCATGAATTCAACGAGGTCTTTCAAGCTATCCATATTACCCCCATAAAAAGGCATCATTCTGATTTATACTGAGACAAGCTCACTATAAACGATATTCTATCGAATATCGTCACGATGCCAATCTATTTCTTTAGCCGATTATTTGGCCTGGGCCAACTTGATAACGTGTTTTACGCGATCAGTAGGTTGAGCACCTTTTTTGATCCACTCTTCAACTTTAGCTAGATCAATTTCAACTTTTTTGTCGTTGCCTTTTGGAGATGGAATGTAAGTTCCAAGAATATCAAGGAATTTACCAGTCACATAACGACGAGAATCCGCAACAGTGATGCGGTATTTAGGTTCATGCTTAGCGCCCATACGAGCCAAACGAATTACAACTGCCATTTCTAAACCTCTTGTTCAAAACAGTAAGACCAAGTGTGTACTGTGGTCCCAATTAAATATCAAGCTAAATTTCGAGTCTTAAAACGGGAGTTTCATCCCGCCTCGCCCCATTCCCATCTTCATAAGGCCACCCATCATCTTCTTCGCGTCTTCAAACTGCTTAATCAGTTTGTTCACGTCTTGAACTTGAGTGCCGCTTCCTTTTGCGATTCTTTGACGACGCGAAGCGTTCAAAATCTTATGATTCTGACGTTCTTGTACCGTCATGGAATGAATGATCGCTTCGATCTTCTTCATTTCCGCATCTGGAGGGGTCATATTTTTGAGCTGCTTAGAGATCTCTCCCATACCGGGTAAAAACTTCAGGATAGATTCAAATCCGCCCATCTTCTTGAGCTGCTGGATTTGCGTCAGGAAGTCTTCAAGAGTGAACTCATTCTTCATGAGCTTCTTTGCAGAATCACGGGCTGATTTTTCATCGATCACTTCTTGAGCTTTCTCGACCAAAGATAGGACGTCGCCCATATCAAGGATACGTCCAGCCAAACGATCTGGATGGAAAACTTCAAGAGCGGTGACTTTCTCGCCAACACCTAGAAACTTAATAGGAATGCCTGTCACTTCACGGATTGAAAGCGCGGCACCACCACGGGCATCGCCATCCACCTTAGTTAAGATCAAACCTGTGAGCGATAAACGCTTATGGAAGCCCTCTGCCACGTTCACGGACTGCTGACCTAGCATCGCATCGGCAACCAAAAGGATTTCTTGCGGAGTCCAGATCTCCTTCAAGCGACCTAGCTCGCCCATCAACTCATCGTCGATTTGCAAACGGCCGGCCGTATCCACGATCACAACATCAACCATGTTGTCGCGGGCCCATTGTTTGGACTTCTCAAGAATCTCTTCAGGTTTCATTCCCACTGGTGTTGGGAATGTTGGAATATTATTTTGCTTTCCTAGTACTTGAAGCTGATCAATCGCTGCTGGACGATAGATGTCGGCAGGAATAAGACCTGGTTTTTTTCCAAGCTTCTGACGAATATACAAAGCCAACTTTGCCGCAGAGGTAGTTTTACCCGCACCTTGAAGACCGACCAAAAACAAAACGCTTGGATTTTCACGAACGTTGATATCAACGGCGCCGCCACCCAGGGTTTGCACAAGTTCATCATGGACGATTTTTACGAATTGTTGACCTGGATTAACATTAGCAAGAACCTCAGCTCCAAGGGCCTTGGCTTTTACTTTGTCGATAAAGTTTTTAACGACTTTGAAGTTCACATCCGCCTCAAGCAAGCTTAAGCGGATCTCTTTGATGACTTCCTCAACATTAGCTTCGCTGATCTTACTTTGACCGCGAACCTTTTTAAGGCTGGCCATGATTTTATCTGATAAGTTTTCGAACATTGTGAAACTCCCAAAGAGAGTTTAATTATCCTATCCTCGGGAGATTGACAAAGATTGGGGCTTAACTCATGGCGTTGTTGGCGTAATTCAGGGGTTAATTGCCCGGAAATCGATCAGGCATTGTGGAATCGCATTTAAATTTAATAGGTCTTGCAAATTCCACTGCCCGACTCCAAAAATGAAATATCGCTGCGCTCTGTAGACTGCTGAAAATGAGTCTAGAGGAACTAACCTTCCCACACCGATAAGTTTACAGTATTTTATCAAACTTTTTCTTGATCAGATTTGATAAAAATACTGGATTTTCTTTCTGAATTTTACTGAACTCCGCACAAGGCTTTACTGAGCTTTCCGCTCAAGATCTCTGATATTTATTTTTCCGGCCTCTTTAAAGGGCACGGAAAAACCAGATACCTTGGCCTCGCCTGTAACGACATAATCTATGTCTTTTCCAGTTAAGACTTCCTGAATCCCGTGAAGAACTTTGACATATTCCAGTGGTAACGGAATGGCCACTTTACTAGAACCTTCCGCGGGAATAGAGATTTTCTTTTCAACTTTCGCTTTTGAAAATGATTTACCATCCAATTGAATATCATAGGTGATCTCTTCGACATTCAGTGCGATCATATTAGGATTTTTCACCAACAACACAAAGACCATGGTCGTAGATAAAATTTGCGGATCTTGGAAGTAAACTTCCTGCAAAGAGATCTCTGGTTTTTGTCCGTAGCGTTCTTTGAAGAAGGCGCACCCGCTTAAAGCAAAACATATAAGAACTGCGATTGATACAAAACGCATACGAACCTCACTTAGCGGAACTTAAAAACACACTCTGTTATTCGCACTCAAGCAATTGAGTGCGAAATTTTAAGATTCCAAAGAAGCGCCGGTCTTACCAACGCTGAAACGATCCTTTTTTAAGACTGAAGAAAGCCATTCCATAAAAGAACAGAAAGCCCGCCAGCGAAACTGGAATTGCTACTTCCATCGGAACGTCACTCACCCCAACCACGCCGTAACGAAGGCCGTTGATAAGATAAAGCAAAGGATTCATTTTAGAGATCATTTGCCAAATAGGATGAAGGTTTTCGATTGAAAGGAAAACGCCCCCTAAGTAAGTCAATGGCAACAAAATAAATGCTGAGAATGCCGAGAGCTGATCGAAAGTTGTCGCCCAAAATGCAACTGAAATTCCAAGTAAGCCAAAGATCAAACCGCCCACAACAATAAAATAGAAAGTCAAAATTGGGTGTGTGATCTGAAGGATCTCACCGGATTGATAATAACAAAATAACGAGCCCACTAGGAAAGTAATGACCGAGACCACTAGACCTCGCACCAAGGCTCCCAAACTCATCGCCCAAATAATTTGTTGATTCGACAGAGGTGCCACTCGCAAATCTTCCAGATCGCCGGAAAATTTCGAAGAAACAATCGAAGAGGATGAATTTTGAAAAGCATTATTCATCAAACCCATCATCATAAGGCCCGGAATCAAGAAGGCCAAATAATCCACACCTTGATGGCTTGGCATTTTACTTCCTAAGGAAACCCCAAAAATCAAGAGATACAGGAAAGAAGAAATGAATGGCGTGATCACCGTTTGTACGATGACTTTTAAAAAGCGCGCGATTTCACGTTGGAAAAGAGTCCAGAATGCAGTCATTACTTAACTCCTCCTACAGTCGCAACTTGCGCTTGGTTTTTTACGACCTTCATGAAGGCTTCTTCAAGATTACCTTCTTCGATCTTCACGTCAGTTATGATGTTGAGGGGAATTTGCAGTTCAGTCAGGAACTCGCCCATAGGTTTTCCTGGAGGAACTAAGAACAAGAAATCAGGACCCTCTTGAAAGAACATATACTGAGTTTTGACTGGAAATGCCTCAGTCAATGTCAGGCGAATTTTCTTTTGCGTGAATTGCTTCACCAAAGACTTTGTTTCACCAACAGTTTCTAAATTTCCAAGATTGATAATAGCAATTCTATCACAGAGTTCTTCGGCTTCTTGGAGATAGTGAGTCGTCAGAAGAATCGACATCCCTTCCGCGCGCAATTCACGAACGAATTGCCACAGGGTTTCGCGCAAACCGATATCCACACCCGCCGTTGGCTCATCCAAAAGTAATAACTTCGGTGTATGCACCAAAGCTTTCGCAATCATCAAACGTCTTTTCATTCCGCCTGAAAGTTGTTTTACTTTTTTACGACGATGTTCATACAAAGAAAGCTTATGTAACAGAAAATCAATACGCTCTTTGTTTTTGCTGATTCCATAATATCCCGATTGGAAATTAAGGATCTCTTCCACATCAAAGAAGCCAGAGTTGATAACTTCCTGATGAACCACTCCCAATTGTTTCTTCGTGAAATTTGGATGTTTCGCAACATCCTGTCCGAAAACTTCAACGGAACCACTGGTTGGTTGCTCTAAAGTTGTGATTGTCGAGATGATGGTCGTTTTACCTGCGCCATTGGGCCCAAGAAGACCAAAAATCTCTCCAGGCTTTACATCAAATGAAACACCTTTGACGGCCTCTTGGCCGCCTTTGTAGGTTTTGCGAAGGTTATTAATCTTCAGAGGACTTAAAGCGTCTGACATCTATCTTGCTCTCGAAATACTTGTTTGAAATTCAACATCTGGATTTTCACGTTTCAACCAATTCAAATCCCACTCTTGATTCACCAACACCACTGGGTTGTCGATCAAATCACGGAACATGTTTGCCCCACCTTTAAGCTCCGTCACGGCTTTACCATCCGCAGTTCGCGGCCAACGAGCCACGCTGTATGGAAGGCGATTGAGCTTCACTTCAAGATTGTACTCATCCTTCAGACGATGCATCAAAACTTCAAATTGAAGCTCCCCGACCGCTCCGATGATTGGATCCTGTGCCCCAATGTGAGGCTCGATGAACAATTGGATCGCGCCTTCTTCAGATAGATGTTGCAAAGCCTCTTGCATCTTCTGACGTTTCAAAGCGTCACGCACTGAAAGTCTTCCGAAAAGTTCGGGAGCAAACTTAGGAATGTCCTCGAATTGAACTTTACCCGACGACGATACGCAGTCTCCGATGGCGAAGTTTCCGGTGTCGCCCACCCCAACGATGTCGCCTGCATAAGCTTCATCGACGGTTTCCTTATCGGCAGCGACGAACTGTGAAGAGTATGACAACCGAAGTTCACGCTCGAGACGTGAATGTTGCACTTTCATGCCGCGCTCAAACTTTCCAGAACAAATACGAATGAAGGCGATGCGGTCGCGATGACGGCGATCCATATTAGCTTGGATTTTAAATACGAAACCCGTGAATTTCGCATCCAACGGATCCACTTCTTTATCGTCTTTCGTATGACGAGGTTGTGGTCCTGGCGCATACTTCGTAAAGAATTGAAGGAATGTATCCACCCCGAAGTTCTGCTTGGCTGACCCGAAAGTCACCGGAGAAATCTGACCATTCAAGAACTCATTCACGTCGAATGGAGGCAATGCTCCCTCAATCAGATCCAGCTCTTCTAAAACTTGATCTGCAGATTCTTTATCCAGGTAATCATACAAGATCGCGTCGTCTTTGCCTTTTTCGAACGGAATGATTTTATAATCTTCCACTTCCTCACGACGTTGATCGTAGATCCAAATTTCTTTAGTAAGACGATTGTAAATGCCTCTGAACCTTTGTCCGATACCAAGAGGCCAAGTCACAGGATAGCATTGCATGTTCAAAGTTTTTTCAACTTCGTCGATCAAGGTTAGAGGGTCTTTACCTTCTCTGTCCAACTTATTTACGAAAGTAAAAATTGGAATTTTACGAAGACGACAAACTTCGTAAAGTTTCTTCGTACGTTCTTCCACACCCTTGGCAACGTCGATCAACATGGCTGCGGAATCCACCGCCATCAATACGCGGTATGTATCCTCAGAGAAATCCTTATGGCCGGGAGTATCCAATAAGTTCACGCGAAGATCGCCGTAATCAAACGTCATCACAGAAGATGTGATCGAGATCCCTTTTTGTCTTTCAAGCTCCATCCAGTCCGAAGTTACGGCCTTAGTGCCCGACTTACCTTTTACTTCTCCGGTTTCGTGGATCACACCACCGTGATACAGAAGTTTTTCTGTCAGCGTGGTCTTACCAGCATCGGGATGCGAGATGATCGCGAAGGTACGTCGTCTTTGAATTTCTTTTTGAACTTGAGGAGTAGACAGCATGCTTAAACCTTTAGATTGACTGTAAAAAGCGTATTTAATCCGCTGCCAATAGGACCTGCAAGTTTTTACCCTTTCAGGGTGGATTTAACGCTGACAGTCGCTTTCTTTCTTGCGGTTTGACCCTGGGACCCTTATAACGAGTCCATCAAATAGACCCCTTGCAGGGTCCTAAATTTCAACTCCCACTGGTTTGGAGCCAGAACGAGGATTTACGGTTTAAAAAAAAACCGGAACTCCCGAAGGGACAACTGAGGTGCCAATATGCAAAACGCAAATGCGACAAAGCATTATGTTACGACTTTCTATAAATTTTTGACTCTAGAAACTCCTGAGCAAATTCAAAAAGACCTTGAAAATAAAGCTGAAGAACTCAATGTGAAGGGTTTGATCATTTTGGGCCATGAGGGATTTAATGCCACGATCTCGGCAGAATCTGAAGTGAGCTTTGAAGCCTGGAAACAATTCATTCGCGATCATTTCAACCAACCTGAGCAGTTCTTTAAAGACTCTTATTCTGCGAAGGCGCCCTTCCGTCGTTTTAAAGTAAAAATCCGCGAAGAGATTGTGACTGCGGGTGTACCAGAGATGACTCCCCCTGAAGGTATCAATCATCACCTATCTCCGTCCGAATGGAACCGCGTGATGAAAGAAGAAAATGATTATGTGATGATCGACACGCGCAACTGGTACGAATACAAGGTTGGCACTTTCAAAGGCGCACTCAATCCAAATATTGAAAAGTTCACGGACTTTCCTCAGTACATTGAATCTCAAGGAATCTCTAAAGACAAAAAAATGCTTATTTTTTGCACCGGAGGAATCCGCTGTGAAAAAGGCATTCTTGAATTACAAAAACAAGGCTACGACAACGTCTATCAACTTGATGGTGGCATCATCAATTACCTCAATGAATATCCAAACGATCAGTATGAGGGCGAATGCTTTGTCTTCGATCACCGTGTTGCCTTAGATCAGAATCTTCAACCTTCCATCAAATATGGATTGTGTCCTCACTGCGGGCAACCTTCTGAAATAAAGATTGACTGCAAACGCTGCGACTCTGAAGAGCTGATCTGTGTCGACTGCGCCAAATTGGAATTCAAACAAGAAACCTGCTCTAAAAACTGCGCGCACCAATGGAAACTTCACCCTGGTAAAAAAGGCGCAAAACAGATTGTTCCTTTTGAAGTTGAGAAATTAAAAGCTCAAGGTGTTCACGCAGAGGAATTGCCAACAGTTCAAGTTAGCAAAACCAAAGTTGTACAAATAAACGCCAAAGGCGAAGCAGAGACAGTCAGAAAAAACTAAGATCATCTAAAGTCAGAGGGCTTTGTCTGCCTCTGACTTCACAAAAGCTTTTTTTTATTTTATTTCAGACCCAACCAAGAAGCAATTCCGTCTCTATAGAGTTCGGCAACCTCTGGTGATTCTTTATACAAAGGATCATACTTTTCAATCTGCTTAATTGTAAGATCATAAAGCAGTTGAAGTTTTTTAGTATCAGAAATGAAATTTCCGGCATTATTTGGATCTTCCACGACAACCCTTTGCGTGAAAACCATATCAATAGTTCGCACGACTTCAGGATCGTTGGATTTTATTTCTGGAAAATACTGACGCATTCTAATTGCAATATCAGCAATACGTGCCGCCGCTGCGGGCATGCCACCCTTACTGCGATCCCCAGACTCCATAGATTCAATGGCTGTCCCAAAAGTTGGTGCTAACTGTCCCAACAAGTTGGTCATGCGCCCCGCCTCTTCTTGCTCCAAAGGCGTCATTTTTTCTCTTAATACATTATAAAGTGCACGCATGCGCGCAAATTCCATATTCTTTCTAAAGAATTCCTTACCGTGTTGCAGACGGTAACCACCACGAACAGCTAGTGATGTCACTTGATCCAACAACGGCGCACCCAATTTATAGATAGCAATGGTCGTCACAGTTGAAACCACATCCGACAGGAATCTTTCATTTCCCGGCAAATGTATTTTTATATAGCTTCCACCTATAATGGTTCCCACTGTGATTCCAGTGAGAATTGCAAAACCACGAGCCCTCTTCATCTGATAGAAAGCTTTGTCGAATTTTACGAAGGTATTTTCTACTGAATCAGAAACAATACGGCTAATATCTTTTTCGCTGCAACCGTTTCTACAGGCGATCTCTACTTTGCTTTTTACTTGGGCTTTCGTAAGCTGAACAGCACGACGTTGCCACCACTTTTCTAAAGCTTCATATTCATCTTTATATGCTTTAGCAAATCGCTGATCTGAAAAAGGCATCGGCTCGTCAAAACCCAAGTGCGATTCACTAAAAATGCTTTCGCAGCGCAAAGCCTCGGCAAAGGCAATTTGCGGAGAAGCTGAGAAAAGCAGACTGACCATTAGAATATATTTAAACATCACGACGACCCATGACTTCCACAATCTCATTTTGAGACTTACCACTCTAAAGATAATGTTTTTTGATTTTTGATCCATACATTCTTCAAAGCAAAGAAGGTGCCCATGCAAAAAGGGCCCGCGAAGGCCCCTTTGCATTTAATACTCTATATTTTCGTTTTGATAAAAGATGCCAACAGGTACTTACCAAGTGTTAGCAAAAAATGGCACCCCTAAAAGGACGCTAAAAAAACCGATTCACAACGGAAACGATAGCCAGGCAACCCCTGAGCTTCATCACTGGATACTAGCACCATGGCCTGGGCAACAGCCTTAGCAAAGGAATACTTAGGTTTTGTATCATCTATCTTAATGCGCTCTCTGAAAAAAGCGGCCCATTTGAACTCCGCAAATGGAGTCGTGTCTTTGATGTAACCACCTTGGCGACGAACAACTCCGGCCAAACTTCTATAGGGATCATCTCCCAAGGTTGAGATATGCTTCGGCAACTGGCTTGGCTCAATGGCATTACCTAGATCGTCTTTTAAATAGACATAGCCTTTTTTAGACATTTCTTTCCAAAATTCGTCTCTTGGTAATTCACTGAGATCAGCAACCACTTTGATATAAACCTTGCTATGGCCAGACTCCAAAACCGCACGGCTGAGATGATGATGATCAATCAAATAAAAATGCTTTTTAGGTGCAGGACCAACGATAACTGGAACTGGATTTTCCCTCAGGAAAAGGTCACGCTGTTTGCCAGTCATTTCAGACAACTTGGCTGATTTTCTGGCGACCTCAATCATCCCCACATTCATTTGCGTAGGACGTAGTTCTGACAAATCGATACGATACAAGTTGTCTGCGTTCGTCGATTGAGCCAAAGCAAGGCCCATTGATTGGGATACTAAAAATAAAAATACCTTTGCTAAAATCACAAATACCTCTGGATTAACATTTGTGTACTTATGATGCAATTTAAGGGCCAAGGTATGAGTCAATAAAATTTAAACTAAATCCACTGTAGTCGCAGGCGATCTAGGAACTTTCTAGCAGGCAAGCTCATCGACTTACCCTTTTTAGTAGCTAACCATAATTTAAAGACATGGGGCTCTTCGATATTAACCTCGTGCAGCTGACCATTTTTAATTTCACGCTCCACCATAAAACGCGACAGATAGGCAATTCCGCCTCCAGATAGACAAATTCTTTTTTGCTCTTCCTGACCACTCACTTCGATCCCAACCCGTGGCATTTCACCAAATAATTCCATTAGAACTCGGGAACCGCGCTTTTGCCCACTGGCACCGACAGAGGAAATATATCCTACTTTCTTCAATACCTTCTTAAGCGTCGCTGCTTGGTTAGGTCCTTTGCAATCCAGCCAAACCTCAGGCTGAACAACCAAAGCCATCGGCTCTTCGTGAAGCGCTTCATAGGTAATTTGTGGCATTAGCACTTTTGCGAACAACAAACCGAACTCGCAATCTTCATTTAAAACAGACGAGATGATTTCATCTGGTGTTCCAATCGACAGGACCGGAACCACCAAGGGAAAGTCTTTGCGAAACGTTTGCAATTGCGGAAGAAGTAAATAGTTCACGATATGGTCGGTGGCGGAAAGACGAAGAAACCCTTCGCAGACTTCCTGATCACCCCGACAGATTTCATTGATCTTATGCACTGTTTGAAAAAGTTCCTCGCACTGACGAAAAACCTCGGAACCTGTTGCGGTCAGTTTGACCCCTTGCTTAGAGCGATCAAAAAGCTTCACGCCTGCGGATTCTTCCAGCAAAGCCACAGAGCGGCTGAGAGCAGACTGGCTGATATTCAATCGTTTGGCCGCGTCTGTGAAACGACCATCCTTCGCGACTTCAAAAAAGACCTTTAGATAATTAAGCTCCATCCAAAACTCCTATCTGCCTTATACCGCTGCTTTTTCGTGGCCTTTAGCAACAATCCAATATTTAGATGGATATCATACAATACATCTAATTTACACAACTTATTGCGTCACATAAAAGAATGCCAATCAAGTAAACAAACTTAGGAGAATTTTATGAAAACGTCCCTTTTTTCTTTGATCCTACTACCGATTGTTTTGTCTAGCGCCACGGCATTTGCCCACCCTGGATCCCACACCCTGACTTGCTCTTCGGCGAACAACAAGGCTGAACAAAAAACAACCTTCACATTGAACCGATCCAATGGAACAGGCTGGTTTTCTCCGTCCATCGAAGTAACCTCTCAAGGGAAGACCTTCAAACTTCAACCTGAAGATGAAGCCCAAACCTACGGGGACACTGTACACGATTCTCCGCTTGGAATTATTTACGTAACGGCTGGCACCCTAGAAGCTGCAAGCCGAAGCCATTTCTCTATCAAGGCAATTCCCCAATCCGTAAAGGCCTTCGATTCAGCGGGCAAACCTGTTAAATGGAACTTGCAAAGCGAAAATGACGACTGCAATGACTCCAATGGAAAAGCCAAATTTAAAGGCGTTTTCACGGGATTCATAGAGGCTAATAAAAACGGAACAGAGCCTGGCACATCCTTGAAAGTAGACGCTGAAATCATGGACTGTGAACTTGAATACAACAGCGGCATGGCTTGTTAAGGAGACACCCGTGAAAAAGCAATTAACGCTTTTCATTGCAGCTACGACACTCGCCAGTCTCGCCTCCGCACGAGGCGCCGTCTCGTATACTTGCGCTGGATACGAACCCAATATCAGTTCCAAAGGATCGCTCAGCAAGCAATCTGTTTCATTTACATTGATCAGTGCGCAAGATGAGACAACGATCGAAATTCTTAATAAATCAAACGAGAAGACGGATCCTCAAAATTCCACACTGACTGTGGAAGCTGGTGATTGCGAATTTGATATGACCCCAGATGCGGAGTTCCCGGCCTATCGTATCAGTATCAAAGGATCATGCGGAACGACAACTCAACAGAACATCAAGGGAACCTGCTTTTTTAACTAACCGTCTCAAGCGTTAATAATTATTTAATCCGGAGTATTTATGAAAAAACTAATCCTCGCAGCAATTCTTTTAATCTCCCCGTTAGCCAAAGCTGCAGACATCAAGCCTCTTCTTGAGTGCTCTGAAAAATTCTCCTCTTTGACTATTAAAGAAAATAACGGCTCTTATGAAATCAAAAGATCTGCACTCACAAACAGAGTTAAAGGAAACCCGTACGTTTATGGAGGCGTCTCTACAGAGTCCAGCGGAATCATCAATGCTAAGTTGGCAAGTGCCACTTCTAATAAAATAGTCTTCATCTTGGATAACGGTCACTTTTTAAATGTGCTTCTTGTTCCCGGCGCAAAGCCAGAGATTCTGAACGTACAATTTGAGTCCAACGAAAAGTACCTAGTCAGTAATCTTAATGACATCCTCAAGACATCTGAAAACACTTTGGAGTTCTACGACTCTGAAGCTTGCAAAATTAATTTTTAACTGAAAGTTAAAACGCACTGCTGAACGTCAAGATCTTTGAATCGCTGTTAATGGGGAGCACACTTGCCAGAATCAGAATTTCTTGTTCTTTTAAGCGTCGCAGCTGTGCACCTTGTGGGCTCTGTTATTGCTTGTTTTGTCTATACAAAGCTTAAGAAGACTGTGCTGAATAATCACGGTCTTCTTAAATGCGACAAAAGCTATTGGCAACCCGATGAGTGCCACGAGTTGGTTGCAATACTGAAATGGGTTTTAAAGCAGCCATTTGATATCCTCAATAGAACTCGATTCAAGATGCCCTAAATCCCCACATCACCTCTGGACCAGCAGTCAGCCGCACACCCTAATATTAGATTTTGGAATCAATTGCCAGCTATGCTAGCATTTAACGCAACTGAGATCTTTAATCATATTGGGTAAATAAATGAAGTTCTTCTCGCGGCTCTTAATTTTTCTGACTTTAACATGGTCCTTCCTATCCTGGTCTGCAGAAAAAACTGAAATCAGTATTGCACTCAATGCTGAATTCGACACGATCAATCCCATCGTCAACACCATGATGACCGCCACGATGGTTGATGACGCTGTATTGCGTCCCCTGATCGCATTAACGCCCGCAGGAAAACCCATCCCCATTCTTGCCAAAGATATTCCTTCGCTTAAAAACAAAAAGGCTTCGTTGTTTAAAGATGCCAGTGGAACTCACCTGCGCGCAGAAATTGAAATCATTCCCGAGGCCCAGTGGGGTGATGGCCGCCCTGTGACCTGCGAAGATTTTAAGGCTGCTTGGACAATTGGCAGTGATGATTTGGTCGCGACTCCAAATCGCGAAGACTATAAAAACATTCAAAGCATTACTATCGATACTAAAAATCCAAAAAAATGCACCATCGTCTTTCAAAAACCGCAGTATAATTTCTATTTAAATTTACCTCGCCCCATCCCGGCCCACCTTGAGCTTCCTATTTTCGAAGCCAATAAAACCAAAGCACAGGGCTACGAGCACAACTCTTTATACATCACCAATATCAGCAATCCGGGGCTTTATAATGGACCTTACCGAGTTGCTGAAATGAAATTTGGCAGCCATGTCGTCTTGGTTCCCAACGAAAAGTTTTATGGAACCAAACCCTATTTTACTAAAATTGTTTTTCACTTTATTTTGAACTCAACGGCGATTGAGGCCAACCTCATGAGCGGCAACGTCCAGATGACTTCCTCTTCGGGAATGAGTTTCGATCAAGCTTTACAGTTTGAGAAAAAAGTGAAAACACAAAATCTTCCCTATGAAGTGCAATTCACTCCTGGCATGATGTATTCACATATTGATGTCAACTTAGACGACTCAATTCTTAAAGACAAAAAAGTTCGCCAAGCCTTAGCCTACTCTTTCAATCGCGCAGAAATGGTGAAAGCATTTTTCGACAATCGTCAACCTCCGGCCTATCACTTTTCGACTTCGTTTGATGACTGGTACACAGAAAGCCCGAAGGATATCTCGACCTATTCTTTTAATAGAAGTAAAGCTGCAAAACTTTTAGATGAAGCCGGCTGGAAATTGGGCAAAGATGGCTTCCGCTGGAAAAATGGCCAAAAGTTATCTTTTTCCCTGGTCGGCGTTACCGATAACAAACTCAACGAAATGCTTGCAGTCTATTTACAAAATCAGTGGAAGCAGATGGGTGTTGAAATTCAAATTAAAAACTATCCTGCTCGGGTTTTCTTTGCAGAAATCCTTCGCCGTCGTCAATTCCAATTGGCGCTACTGACCTGGGTCAATCAACCTAATACAGTCGACTACAATACTTTGCATTCATCGACGATACCATCTGATGCGAATGGTTGGTCTGGGCATAATCGCGCGGGCTGGAAGAATGCTGACGTGGATAAATGGCTGACTCAGGCCCAAAGTGAATTTGATACCTCCAAACGCGTCTCTCTGATGCGCAAAGTACTTCGACAATACACAGAGGATCTGCCGTCCTTGCCGGCCTATTATCGCTCCAATACCTGTGTGATTCCCAAAGGTCTTAAAGGATACGAAATGTCCGGACATAACTTCACCGAGTTTCTGCAGGTCGAGAATTGGCATTTCTAAAAGCCTAAAGTATCGATATTTTAGACCGCAGTCGCAAAGCTGAAACATAAATCCTGCATTTAACATATTTACTCTTAAATCCTATGCCTCTTAACATAGGACTCATTAAGAAAATAACATTTGGTAAATTGTCATTTGAATAACTAATCATTTCATCCAATCCTCACGAAACAACTTTTTTCACAAGGAGAAAAAATGAAATCGATGGTCATCGCGCTACTCACTCTTGCAAGTACAACAACTTTTGCTAGCATCAAGTACGATCAACCCGTACCTAAAGTTGCTTGTACTAAAGTAGTTCTTGAAGAAACTATGAAACAAGAAAAAATCAAATTGGGAATTCATGAAGGCGGAACTCGTCCCACTGCTTGTGAAGCCAATGTCCAAGCCGCAAAATACAATTGGTTTGGAGCAAGACTTTTAGAAAAAAGCTGTTCTGCTAAAGAACCGGCTGTCGCAAAAATGATCGCTGACTTTGAAGCGGGTCGCAAAACTGCTGAAGAAGCAGCTGTAAAGACTTGTAAAAAGTAATTTACAACCAGGCGACGAGAATAAATCCTCGTCGCTGCTGGATTCGCAGAACGAAATTATTTATAATCATCCCAGCCGTTCTTAATGAACTCTTTCTTCGGGTGGAATTCTGCAGCTCCAACATCCAACTCTCTTGAATTGGGGATTCTATATTCGCCCCAGTTCGCAGTCTTTGTACTTTTGCTTTTGTGGGAACTCCAGGTTCCTTCATATTGATTATTTACGTAAGAATCAGAATAATCTTTTTCAATATCGTCGTATTGAAGCTTATCGTCCTTGTCTACGAAGAAGTACAAAGTGACCTTTCCGGCCAACAGCCCACATGCGGGCTTCAATTTATCCTCCCTCAGCTCGTATGAACCAAGAAGCTCACCCTGGGACTTGATACCTGAAGATTTTTTTCATCATCAACGCCATAATGCATCTTCTGATTTACGCTAATGCGAGTCACCTTAATCGATCCAGAAAAACTGCATTGGTGTCACTTCACTTCAGAAACACCTTTCACCAAATACAATTTCGGGTCTGAGGAATCTTTTGCGACTGAAGTGAAGGTGACTTTAAGCCTTTTAAAGTTTGGAGAGATGTATCCGAGAAATTTTGATTTTGGAAGAAGAGCCTCAGAAAAGTCGTAACTTAAAAATTAGCCGTTTGATCCTTGCTATCGCCGCGGCTCTTAGCTGCTGATGGAGAAGCCTTTCCCATAAGGCCCACCACAATAAAAATACTCAACACTCTGTCCATGCCCTTACCCCAATTTTTTCTTCAATACTCCTTTAAAGCCAAGATCCTACCAAGCCCGGGAATACCCACCCATCAATAGTTACAAGCTTTTGAATTGAGGTCATCACTCAAATCTGATTTCACCAAAGACTTCTCAATATAAAGCAACAACCCTCTTTCGATCAGGATTAATGCCTGGTCTTCAGCAAAAGTATTTATCAAGAAGATAAAAGAGCTTTAACTTTTACTTTTTTTTGGAAGCTTGTTGCAGGCATTGGCGATTGCTCAAAGTTTTTAGATTTTTTCAATAAATTTCGCATTTTCTCTAAATAAATATTCAGATGCCTTTCATTTGCAAAAAATTATTTATAAAGGACGCAATCGTGATATGTTCCAGGAGTTCAACCTTGTTGATCTTTAGGTGGCCACCACTAGCGCAGACCTGGCACATCTCTGTAAATTAGCGCGCATCTCAATAACGTTATCGTTAATTGATAAAAGCCAAAGCCCATGAAAAATTTGAATAAACGACTGCATGTCGGCGCTATTACTGTATCCATGGAACCAGATAGTAAAACAGGAAAGATATTTGTTAGGAAAGTAGCTGACTGGCTCGCATCCAGTGGCTGGGACAATTATATAACTCTTCAGATTGAAGAAATCGAAAGACTGAGACCACAAAGGATTACTTTTCTAAAGGGACAATATCAAAGTAATCCGTCCCTATGTTACCCTCTGAATCGAAACACACTAGGTAATGCAATTCTGTTCACCAAGGACTGGATCGAGAACGTTATTGCATAGGAGTGTTATTGCGATCGAAGGATGGTACTGTGCTTGAACTTCCCACATTTTCAAGCACAGTGCCTTTCTCTATTTCATTACAATGTAATATTAGCCGGGTCATAATTCACATCGACAGACGCACCTTGAGCGGGAACAGAGGTTCCGTGAAAGGTAATTGAATTTGTGTCTGCAGCATATGTCCATCCATTCGTTGCATCAGAAATAACGCTCTGGCCATTGATTTTAACCTGAATGCTACTCACTACCGGAGCGCGAGTAAGACGGAACTGCGTGCTCAACTCAAAAACTTTTTGCTGAATCAACTGCAAAGAACCGCCATAATCCGCATCGCAGATACTTCCCAAAACACCATTCGTCTTATTGGCCATATCAATATATCTTTGACCAATAATTGAAGATCCTGATGTCGCTTTATGAGAGGTCAAACAAGCATTATCTTTCACCGTGATTGCTGAAACATTGTAGTTTCGATTCGCGCTGCTCGAATTTGTTAGCTGATCCAAATATTGAATATAGGAATCCACAGAGGGCATATTCGGGTTGCTATAGTTGTGATCGGATATACCTCCATTGGTCCAACTGTATTCGGGTCTGGTTGTGTCGCTAAAATCGTCTTCATCTGAAAGAATGATCACGGCTAAAAATGCATCACTTCTTAGAAAGCCCACATTCAACGAATTATTCAAAGTTTCTTTAATACTTTGAAAAGCTCTTTCATCTCCGCTTCCAGTTTGTCCTAACGACGCATTATTTACAAAGGTCGAAACTAAATTGGGAGTCGTCGAATCCAAAACATAGATTCCACTATGCGAACTAGGAGAACCATCTTTAAATCGAGACAAAGCGGAAGAATTGTTAAAGTTCGTCGCCGCAAGATAAGCATCTGTTGATGTAACAGCGATATGAAAGTCATAGCCCTTATTTTGAAAGGTGGAGATAAAGCTATTGAAGTTCTTTACAAGGTTGTTTTGCAATGAGGTCATCGAAGAAGAATTGTCGACGACCCACAGGACATCGACCTTATTATTGACCTGCACTGTCGCTTGGGAAAATGATTGATTCACTGGAAGGGTGCTGAAGCTCGATCCGCCGTGGTCGCAGCCTAAAGTAAAATAAAGTATCGCTGCGCTGGTTGCAGCAAAACCTATCTTTAACATTCTTTCTTTTATATAATTCATGACGGGCTCCTCTTTGTCGTAAGAGTAACAAAAATGTGAATCGCAAATTTTTGCATTTTTCTGCATACCTGTTAGTCGTTCCGCTTCGTTGCGGGATATATTCCCTATGGGAAAGAATTAATTTAACAAATGTTAATACTGACTGAGGAATTAGCAAATAGTCGAACTTCACCATGATCTAGTGATTTTTTATTTTTTTTAATTTTGCTCTGTCCTGATACTAAAATGTAAGTCTATTTTACGAGAAAATTCACATCCACAGGGCTCAACTTCTCATTTCAAAAAATTCGTCGAGGTCCTAGACATCCTCTGTAAACAATTTCTTCAAAAACTCTTTCTCTGTAGTCATTTAGAAATTTCACTCCTCGCATTTGAAAATGGCCTCTTTCGAAAAGAAATCTCAACGAGTAGTCTGAGTGCGAGGTATCAAATGAGAGATCTTTTGAAGAAGAAAAGTGTTAAATTAATGATTTGCGCATCTTCCGTGTTTTCACTCTTAAGCGCCTGCGCAAAGGTCAACTTTTCCCCTGTTGATTCATCAACATTGTCTTCAGTGCAACCCGGAGTCGTTGGACGCTTGATTACATCATCCACCGTGATTGCCCCCGGAAATAAACAGATCGACTTTCTTTTGATACTCGATGATTCGGACTCCATGCAGACAGATCTAGCGAAGTTAGCGGTGCGCATGGAGTCCTTTATTAATTCTCTTCAAAGCAGCGACATTGATTGGCAGATGTGTTTTGTAACAACACGAGGAATAAGCACCAATGGAACGGTGGCTTTTGGCAATCCACGGAACTGGTCTAGCTATACTCCTGCCGCAGGAACTCCGGCTTATCTTTTAAAAAAAGGGACTAGCAACTTAAATGAGATCTTCACAGCAACGGTCAGCAATTTACAAATTGGTGGCGGCCTTTCTTGGGACGAAAGAGCAATTATGGCTGCCTACCAGAACTTTCAAAACTCTTCCCTTTTAACAGCTAACTCTTCAAATCCTTCATCCAATGATTGCTACCGAAAGGGTTCTGCCATTTCAATCATCTCTATTTCAAATGAAGACGAACGTTCCGTGGGAGGAGACAAGACTAAGCTTAAGCCCAATGACTATGCCCTGTCCTACCAGCCTCTCGAGATCGGCGATATTCCTGAAAATTTAATTACCCAAAGCAAAACAACCTTCGGTGACAATGCTCGATTGACGTTCAATTCGATTATCGTAAAACCTAACGACCCCACATGCGAAGCCCAAGAGGATCTAGACCCTTCACCATCCCACCCCGGCGTACAGTATTCAAAACTTTCCGCACTTACTGGAGGAGGCGTTGGAAGTATTTGCGACAGTGACTTTAGCTCTACGATGAACAGCTTCAAAAGCATCGTATTGAATTCAATATCGCAAATGACTTTGCAATGCGTACCCGCGGACGGAAACGTTCAAGTGAATATTAATGGGAAGGCCATTACAGATTTCCAGCTTGATGGGAATATATTGAAATTTAGTTCGCCCTTGAGCGAGGGAACTCAAGTTGATTTGGAATATCATTGTATCTAATTATTGTTTTTCGATTATCTAAATTTTAGATATACAAATGTCAGATCCACGACTAGCGCAGTTTATAATGACGCGCTAGTTTTCACTCTAGGACTTCTCTTCACCAATCAAACTCAACCAATTCCTTTTAAAGATCCAAAACGACTTTAGCAATGCATTGCAATACTTCATGCAAATGCACAGTTGAAACTCTGCAATTGCTGGTCTATCAATTTCTACATTCCAATTTCGAGATCTCTACTTGGGTAGAAGTATAAACTTTTAAAAAAGGAATCATTATGATTAAAAAAATAACTCTTTCACTGATGTCATTTATTTTTGCTGGCATCGTTTCATTTACGCCGAATCGCTCTGAAGCGATGATTCTAGTGAACCCACTTAACGCTGTTATCATTATCGTTCCAGCTGGAGCCTTGTTTTGCGTGATCCTTTTGCCATTCTGTATCCTTGATGAAAAAGCCCAGGTTTCCCAAGTGTCAGAGCAAGACCTGTTAAATAACGGTTATACAAAGGAACAAATTAAGAACATTGAAGATGGACAAACCGCAGTTCTTACCTATATGGGCACTCATAACATGAAATCTGCAGATCAATATCACCAAGCTGTAGAAACACTGAAAAACCAATTGAACTCAGACTATCTTGAGTTTGTTGCAACGACTCCGTAGGAAGAGTTATGATTAAGGCACAAAGACTTCTTTTACAGGCTGTATTTGGAATTTTACTCGCGGGTTCAGCACAAGCAAGTGCTGCTGCAAATGTTTGTGTGCTTAGTTTTCTTCCTAAAAATGATCGCATTGCCAAGGCCGTGGCGGAGACCTTCCGCTACGCGCCTGAAGCTCAAGTTTTTTCAGAAGCCATTCCAATGGATATCGTAAATTGTATCAATCAAGGCTTCTCTGAAATCATTATCATCGCCCATGCGGTGGAAATGAAAAATAACAATGGAATAAAAGTTGTTCGCATGGGGTACGTCGAACACACGCCTCAAGGATATGCACTTAGACTTTTCTATAATCAGATCTTTAAAGTGGCGGATCAAGTGTTGAGCGCACGCAAAAACTCTCAATTTGAATCTCAGTTAACCAAGATTCGCTTCATGGCTTGCGCTCCTCAAGATATTTCAAATGCCTACCCGGCCTTTGGAAGCTTTGTGAAGAATCACTCATTGACCCTCGATGTGGCACCTAAATCAATCCTACTAAGTCTTATTAACAGAAACACAGTGACCAGCTTCAATGCTGGCTGGCTTGCTAAAAGTATTAGCTGTAAAAACGCGAAGTCCTGGAAGACTAACGCAAATAGATTCTGCAAAGCAGATCATTGGCCTGGTTGTGATCGAGATGAGGCACAGTGGTGTATCCCTACCGAGCTACCTTAGGCAGATCATAGCCGAACTGGGGATTTAACACGCCCATTTTGTCACCGCTTTCCATAATTTTCCCTATCTTTCAAACTAGAAGGATTTCGTTAGATTTAGACCCTGGCTTCTGTTTTGCTATAGGTAACATTTGTTATGATATTCATAACAAATAAGGAAACTTCAAAAGGAGTTCCCATGAAACAGACCATCACACTCTTAATTACATTATGTACCCTCAGTGCATGCTCGCCCGAATCCAAACCGATAAATTTCCCTGGAGTCCAAAAGGTCGCCGTTTCTAATATCAAGATGGCAGATCTTTTAATTCACACTCAAAGAAACACTCCTGTAGAATTTCAAGCAGAGATCACGTTAGATAATGGTCTGCCCCACGCCCTCGCCGCAGATGAAAATAAAGGACGTATTGCCTCTACACCAAACGGCACACTTGAAGTTATAGACCAGGGAACCCTGCGCCTGCGCTATACCCCGAAGAAAGACTACAGCGGAGAAGACTATGGCACCTTCTATCTAATTCAAGAAAACGGCGCAGCCACGTTTGCCACTGTTCGCATCCAGATTGACAACCCAATTCGATCTTTGCAACCGGCTCTTGCTGTTCGCGCAACGGGCTGTATTATGTGCCACGCTTCTGTAAAATCAAATGTCATTACTGATTTCGGTTTTGGCGATTCATTCTTCTTTGGCGGCCCAGAAGCTCCCAAAAAAGCTCATACATCCATATATAGCGACGAGGCTTCGGATCCAAATTGGAAGCTTGTAAACAGTCTAGGCGCAAAGGTCATTGTTCCTTATGCTTCGACGACAAATCTTGCAAAAGTTCAATCCAACACCCTTTCGGAATATCTAAGCAAAATTCTTTCTGTCAATACGATGCCTTCTGTACGAAAAACCGAGATCATTGAAGCTTCTGAAGTATTCATTGGAGCTCCAACACCAGAGCGCATTCGGACCGCAACGAAACTAGTGCCAGGTCAAGATTCTCTGAAATTTATAGCAGACCCCGATCAAACAACTCAGATATCAGGTCTACTTCATAAAACAGAAGGGCACGGCGACTACTATACGAATGATGTCAACGCACCACTAATTTGCTCTGGCGATCTTGCCATAGATGGAGTTCTTTATTTGAATAACGTAGTTATTCAAACACAAACTGGTTGTCGCATTTATGCTACAAAATCAGTTTTCATATCAGGACCAATCACTTATAAAAATGGTAACGAGGCAAAACAAAACCTGCAAATTGTCAGTGGGCGCTCCATCAATATGGGCCTTGGAAAAAACACATGCAAGGCTCAAGAGATCAACGGCAACAGCCTCACCCATCGTTTAAAAGAAGACGACCGTCGAAAGTACTTCTTCACTAGAGCAAATATGGATCGCTCCGTGCAGGATAATCTAGATAACATCTATGATGATGCCAACCAAATTGGCGTTGATACGATGTTGGACGCCGCATGTGAGCCGAATAAACGGAAAGTAGCATTTAGTCATTTGATCTTAAACGCTCCCATCGTTTTCAGTCGTTATCAAGGCGACTTCAAAGGGTCCATAATTGCGGAAATTGCGTTAATGAGCTTAGATCATTTCATCTTTGAATTCGATCCTCTATTCAGTGTTGAGAACGTTTTGCCTCTGCTAAACCCGGACGATTATCTCAAGGTGAAAAGATAATGATTCTAAATCTAAACTAAGTCGACACCACTGGCGTCTTCAATAGACGTCAGTGGTATTTAGAAATCAACCGAAGCTAATGAACATATGGTCCTTGATGTAATAAACGATTGATTCGCGATAAACTGCTGTAAGCTCCATATTTATTCGAAGAGGAACCCATTATCTGGCCGGCAAGCTGAGCATATATATCCTGAAGCTCTCCAACCGGCGTATCATTCGGCGATTGTGCCAGCTCCTCGCTAGCGGAATTTAGCCGTTCTTGCTGCAACTCGATTCCACGAAGAGCCCTACGATATGAGTTCACGGCAGCATTATAATCATCAATGGCATGGGCTAGCTTCACTAATAGCTGGGATGACAGTTGAGCTTTTTGACTTACGAGGGTATTGACGTTACTTGCTCCTACTTTGACATAGAAAGGTAACCCCAAACCCAATCCCACCTGAGGGTCTCCAGCAGGGTCCAGCCACTGAAACATTCTTCCATTGGTGTCGGCCCTCGCGGCCAAAATCATCTCATCCATTTGCTGAAGCTCAAGAGCCGTCTGCAAAACTCTGTTCCCTAGGGAGGATTCAAATTTATAAACTGCGGGATTCTCGATATCCATGAAGGGCTTAAATTGCACGCCAGTGATAGCCAATGGATTACAAAACCCGGTTGCATAAGCTAGTTCAATTAGATCGGAGGAATAGTTTTGAGTTAACGAATTTTCCAAATCACCAATCAGATGAAGCGCTGAAGCGACATCTCTGTATCGGCCTTTGGGCATTTTTCCCTCAGCCTCAAGGGCTGCGATTTGCTTAACAGATTTTTCAGTCAGGGCGCGAATCTTTAGAACGGTCTGAAGATTTTCATAATCTGTAGAAACTTGCATGACCAGTCCCTCAATGATCTGAACAGCATCTTCCTGCAGTATCGCAACCCCTGCTTTTTGAGCCTTATATAAATGACTAGCTTCGCTCGCCTGCGCCCAACGAGATGGCAGAAGAAATGGCACCAAATCCCCGATGGCACTTAGCCAACCAATGGGATCGGAGGTCGCCACCGTTAGGATCGATCCAAAACTGAGGTGAGGCAACAAATTCAGATAATGCAGGCGCATGTTAGCCTTGGCACCTTGAAGACGCTCAAACTCAGCTCGTGAATCGAAGTTCAATTTTCGTCCTCTGTTTACGAGTTCTCCCAAATTGTATGCCTTTGGGTCTTCCAATTTCAGACCCTCTACCAAGGTGTTCGCATCCTGTGTTCTGGCTAGAACAGCATGCACGACTTCTCCGTTTTTGATGGCGTTCATACTGATGACAGCTTCGGTCGCACAGATATGAAGATCTTTAAGATCCCCCGCCTGGGATTGCTGATAACAACCGTCTTTGTATTTTTTCAGCTCCAACTGATCTAAATTCGGATCGTTCGACTGAAGACTAATGGAGTTTTCAGAATTCTGAACCATATCAATGTGGGTCTTTTCCACGGCGCCAGATTTCGAATCAGGCAATGCTGCATAGCTTTTTGTTGAAGGCGCATTTTTTCCACCACAAGCAGAAAGTACGCAGGTAATAAGAATTGAGATATAAAATTGTTTAAGCTGTTTCTTCATAATATTCTCCAACTCGGTGAAAAGCCATAGGAGGACTCTCACCGGTTTGTAAGGCTAAAAATACAGACAGATAGAGTTGAGCTCCGAAAGACAAAGAGCTTCTAGTATTCCCGAATACATATTCGAAAACAGCTGATGTCAGACGCTCGCTCGCGACTCCGCCTGCTAGGGATAAAAATTTATGAGTTCACCGCTGTGATTTATCTGGGAATTTAATTTACAGAGATACAGATAAAACGAGAGTGATATGTTGGGCTGGAAGAGGGTCGTCGTCCATGTATCTCCTTCTCGTTAAATGATTAAGATCGGGATTCAAGTGAGTACCAAATAACCTCACTATTTTTTTGAAGGCAACCATTTAAACTCTTTTCCAATCTTAGTGGCACGCCGCATTTGATGACCAAACAGAAATTTATCTCGACGTCGAGAAGATTGAATTGAGCTTAAACCTGCCTTTGATTTTTCTCGAAACGAAGCCGTGACCGAAATTTACTTAAAAGGCCTGCAGCTGAAGCGTAACCAACGATGACTATAATTGAAAAGAATGGAAGAGTTCTGACAGCCCAAAGTACGTAAAGGATCCGTATCCACCGCAAGTATTGGGCAAAACAGGCTCCGATAATTTCAGAGCCTGCTTAAGAGAGAAACTATAAACGAATGCCTTCAGCTGCAACGGCATCGCGCACTGAGGGACGAGTTGCCATTTTCTCAATAAGACCAAGAATGGCTTTGTGATTCGTTAAATCGACTTTCAATGGATGCGCCCAGCGAACGATATTGTAAGCATAAGCATCAACAACCGAAAATTGATTGCCCAACATGAATTCATTTTTTTGCAAATTTTTGTCTAGAACTTCAAGGCGCAATTGCAATCTTTCATGAGTCGCCTTCATAGACTCTTCACTTTGCAAATGAGCATAGAACAAAGGACTGATACCTTTGTGCAACTCTGTCGCGATATAATTCAACCACTCCATTGCCTTATAACGTTCTGGAGTTCCGAATTTAGGGATCAGGTTTTTCTCAGGCACTTGGTCCGCGATCCATTGCAAGATCACAGCCCCTTCAGTCATCAGCTCTCCGCTTTTTAGTTGCAGAGCGGGAACATAACCTTTGGGGTTCACTGCTTTGTAATCGCCGCCCGCATATTGTTTTGCTTTCAGATCCACTTTGATCATTTCGAAATTAAGACCGGCTTCACGCAATACGATTTGAGATGCAAGCGCACAGGCTCCTGGAGAATAATAAAGATTCATTCGGCTTTTCCTTGTTAGAGTTGATCATCTGACTTCCAAATCTTAGGCGCTTATGTTACAAATGTAAACCTGGTTTCATAAAGTAACTATAGAATGAAGTTACCGTTTGGAAACTAAGAAAGCATCAGATGTTGAAGCGGCGCAAAGTCAAAATAGAACAAGAGCCCTCAGAAGAGTGTCCTCTTATGGGCTGCATGAAAATTATGGGTGGAGCCTGGACGCCAAGCATTCTGTGGTGCTTAAAAGGTCATTCACGACGTTTTAGCGAGCTCCGCGATGATATCCCTGGGATCTCGGCCAAAGTGCTGACACAAAGACTACGTCGTTTGGAAACAGATGGTTTGGTTTTAAGAACAGTGATGCCGACCTCGCCACCCACTGTCGAATACACCCTCACGGATTTAGGAGAAGAACTAAAGCCCGTGATTGAAGCGATCGTGCGCGTCGGTGAAAAAATGAAACGCAGAAAAAAACAAAACCAGAAGATTGCCGCAGACAGATAGCAGCCTACTTCGATATTGAAAATATAACTTCAATTGCACGGATCTATAGTTTCACTCAAAGCAGCTCTTTCACATGCGGTGCCTTGAGCTAAATCACCTACCAGCGACTCCCCTTTTTCTTTATTCTAGATTGAACTCCAAACTCGATTTAGCCAACTCAAAGATTCAGGGTCTTTGCACACAATTTTAATAGTTTGATGACAACTGTAAGGACATCCTGTGATGTTCAAGCTGTATAATCCAAGCTCCTTGACGTAATAGTCTGGCAAGTAAGCTATAGCGTGTCCCTCATTAAGCACCCTATCCATGAGCTTGAGACTTGAAGTACGATACTTGATTTGACGTGGGAACTTATCATCACGCCAGCCATCCAACGACGCTGATGTTGTGACTCTCCCAAGCATTGCAACTTCTGGAGTAATGAACGAATGCTTTAAAAGCTCCTCGACAGGAATTTTAGAAGATGCCGAGTATTTATTGAAGAGCGCATGCTCCTTAGAGGCGCAAGTTTTAAATTCTACTTTCGCCAGAGTTTTCGCTTTCAAGCCATTGGGAACATCACCCGTCATCAAGGCAAAATGAGCCTCCCCATCTTGAACCTGCTGAATAGCTGCAGCTTCTGAGCGAGTTTGAAATCGAAAGCGTGAGTTAGGGAACGCCTTTTGTACTTTCCTGAAGAGATCGACCCCGAAATGAGTATGTAGAATCTCTTCCCCACTGATGACAACATTCAAGGTTCCCTTTTTTTCCCGAAAGTTCAACCTTCGTCGCCTCCTCCATCTGGATAATGTGCGCAGCCCGCACTTTCAGCGTAAGACCTTCCGGTGTCAGATGGATGTTTCGACCCTGCTTATAAAAAAGAGCAACCCCTAGTTCATCCTCAAGACGACCAATCGCCTTGCTGAACGAGCCAGGCGAAACATTAAGCTCCTCTGAAGCTCGATGAATATTTTCGTGTTGGGCAACGGCGAGAAAATAGCGAAGTTCAAACATTTCCATATTGGAAACATTTATTTCATAAACGTCTCTTTTTAGCAAGGGACTAATAGATTACAAGCTTCTCTATACCAAATCCACCTAAAGGAGATTTCAATGAGAAATTTTGTCGGAACAGCCATTCTACTTATCTCAGCTTCAAATGCTTTGGCCTCAAATCAATGCTCTAAACTGAATGCATGGGCTAATTATTCAGACACGCCAGACCTCCTTTGCATATCGTATACAAACCTTAACTCTGGAAACAAAGTTTCAATTCAACTTCTAAGAAATGGCGCCGTTTTAGATCAAGCCGAAGCTAACGTGCAAATCCAACCAGGTGGAACGACTTGCAACCACCACACAGGCGAATGCCACTCTTACGAAGCCTATCCGTTCATTAAATGGGTTAATTCTAGCTATCAAGGACAGATCTCTATCGGAGCCAATCTTTCCGGGACTGTTTGGACGGAAGCACACGATCATTACCGCCAGTTCCTTTTAGGTAATGACTAAGATCATCGAAGAAAAAAAGAGGCGATGTGATTCAGCCTCGACAGGATGACCTGGCCGGACAAAGTAAAGAGGCGTTTTTTTTCAACGCCTCTTTACTGATATTTTTAAATTAACATATATATCAGTATTACAATCCCAAGCAATCCACGTCATCTAAACTAACAAAGACTCGCTAACCCTATTTTTTATTTAGCGTTAACTGGATTTTCGAGTTCTGCATCCCAAAAATCTTTACTTTAATTTCATTCGCCTTTTTCAAGCTCACAACTGCATAGGCTTAATTTTTTGGGATACAACGCTTGCAATGGTCTTCATCCTTGTCGTCATCGTCATTGCCTTTCCACTTATCCTTGTCAGTTTTCTTTGGTTGTGAGCTTGAACAGAAATCCTGAGGCTTAAGCACAATGCTGCCGTTTACTGTAACCTCAACGCGTACAGATCGACCATGGTTAGACAGATTTTTGATATCTAAAGTATATATCCCCTCCGAAGCAAAGGATGGATTTAAGATGACGACATTGCATCACTTCTCCGTCTCAATTGACCAGCACTTCATTTGAGATAAATGTGGAACGAGTATTCCCGACAGACGAAGCGACACTATTGTAAACATAAATGAAATATATTAAGTGAAATTGGGAGAAATGAAATTTGCTATCATGGTTACTGGACAATCTCTTTGATCTCGGCACGCAGTACTGACCATCGTATTTACACCATGTAGATAGTCTAGAAACGTGCCACATAATGTCCCTTCACTAACTGAAGACTATCACACTCACAGCATTCCAATTTTTCACTGGTAATAAACCTTCAAATCTGTCTAATTCACTTCTAAAGACGGATAAGAAACACGAAACTAAGAAACCAACGCACGGACTTTTTTAGAGGTGTAAAAATACTAAACAGATGACGGAACCAATAGATTTACGAATTGCCTCCGCTCTTGAGAATTTAACAACATTGCGCTATCTTCCTCGCAACTTAATCCATGCGAGGTCAATATGAATGTACTGAATATTATGACTGCCTTTTCTATCTTCTTCGGAGCCACCGTTTCTTTTGCGGCTGATGATTGCTCCAAAGATCTTTCAAAAACGTGTGCGATGATTTACACAAGCGCAAGTTTTGGTGAGCGCTCTCTAAATGGCACTTTTGTCGCCACGGCCATCCGATTCGCAGGATCTGATGTTTGGTACAACATTACAGCTAATGATGCGTTCTATACCTACAGTTATGCCGTCATTAACGACAACACAGGCGAAGTAACTTTGAAAAGCAAAACTTCGAGCGAAGTTATCTCTCTAGGGAAAGTGAATACCGATGGTTTGCATATGTATGGTTATACCGAAGTGCAAATGAACCCCAACCTCAGCGCCAGTGATGATGTTCAAGTTGGTTCAGGCTGGACCAACTGCATCCCTACTGCCTTGGGACTTGGAAGGAAAGAATACACTAAATCAGAAACTCATCATCTTTCTATCTCAAGTTCTTCAGTTCAAAATCCCGCGAAATTCATGGGCGAAAAGGTTTTAGAAAGAAAAACCTCCATCTGTCTTAAATAGACAACACTTACAGAATAAAAAAAGGCTGAGATTTTTAATCTCAACCTTTCTTTTAATACAAGTTAGGTATATTTCCATTAGACTCGCACCGAAGAAAAGAAATTTACTCAAAAAGGTTGAGACGCCAGCTCATAAAACTTCATCCCCGCGCTCACAATAAACAATATTGTTTCTACTGCTAATTAGACTTCAACAGGATGGCAATTCACTGGGCCAAAAAACTGGTTGGCGATGCCATTGATCTCAATTTGAAAATTCTTTGATGGGATCTTTGATTATGGAGCCAGTTGGTGCCACTTTTTTGGGTCAATCATCTTCCAGGTTACCTCGAACGCCGAGCCTCATCGCTATTCGACTAAAACCGGCGTTAGGCTTTTTATCGTTGATTAAAATTTGCCGTACAAATAGAAGGGATCAAGTTCGTCACTTGGTCCCTTCGTTTCTCAAGTAGATATTTTTAAGGCTTCAGATAGGGCTCTTGCCTCTCTGTTACTGCTTCTCACAAGTCAACTTAGTCATCCCCGCACCCAACATCACACCACAGGTTGCAGAAATAGATTGATCCTGATTAATCACGATTCCACACATGAACCCACCAGCAGTCATAACATCAAGCTCACCAGCCTTCTGCATCGCTACCAAAGCCGGGGCCGTCGCAGATTTACCGTCTTCATCCAGAGCGATCGAAGCGCCAGTTCCCATGCTTGAAGCATCCTTGAACTGAACATTGGAAAGGTCGATAGCAACCTTCATCGTTTTTCCGTTCGCTTCGGCGCCACTACAATTCAACTTCAAATTTAATCCAGCATATGAGTTTACGGAAAACACCAACAATACGGCTGCAACGAATACGTTTTTCATGATAAATCTCCTTATAAGTTTTTAGTTAAATTATCTAATGTGAAGCATAGCCAAACTTGTGCCACTAGCGAGTACAACTCATGATTAGAAATATAGGGCATTTCTGAAGACGGTTTTTTAGGAATGCGCCCCTTGGGAGTCTTCTTTTGCGTAAAATTAACCATTTTATCTGTAAAACTACTGAGCGACGAACTCATTTACGGCCTTTGCGCTCCCTTTTTTTTGCCATGGGAGCGGCGAGACATATGCTTATCGCTCGTAAGGGTGCGAACCCCAAGGGATTAAACTTCACTACAGCAAAACCAGTGCCTTTTCTTTTGCGCGGAAGTGATTTACTTCGTCCAAATGGCGCCGAAGTAACCATTGCCATAGCCTTGAACTTTCCAAACGCGATAACCCTGACTGTTCAGATCGTTGAATTTTTGTTGATACTGATCAGTGGTTAAGTTGAACCATGTCGTCCATGCTCCCGGCTTTTTCATCCAGACGCTTGAATATGTTTGGCCCCACGGCAGATCAGCAGCATTGAAGCTCGTTGTACGCCAGCCAGCAACCCACAGATCGTTAAACTTTTGCTGATACTGTGCTTGAGTCATATTGTACCAGAGCTGAAAGCCCTGCCCATCTTTTACAAAAATGGCTCCATGCTTGCGCTGACCACTGACCGTGTATGCGACATAGTCCTCAACGCGGTACCCTTGATTGACGACAAGATCATTCCACTTCGCCATCATGTCAGCATCGCTCATGTTGAGCCAAGTATAATAGCCTTCTGAGCCATGCTTTTGCCAAATCGCCGTGAATCGGGGCAGCCCATCGCTAGCAATCAGCACTTGCAACTCCCGAGGACGCAAGCCTTGCTGATTGTAAGTGGCAAACCACTGATTGAACTCCGACGCTGTAAGATAGCCACGCACAGCCCATGGATCGCTGACCGAGGCATCGAAAACCCCCGCAGCTAAAACACTACCACCGCTATTGTAGAGACTGAGAGTTTGAGGTCCCAGACCCATGTTTGGATAATATGAAAAATAAAAGTTGTACAAATCCCAGCCGATATTATCAAAGCTTGAATAGTACGGCACAAAGAACCGCGCATACCCGATTTGTTTCATCAATGCGTAACATCCGGTATTGACTTGATTGTAAACTCCAAATGAATCGATGAAGACCCACGCACCACTGGTTTTCGGATCAGGCACTGACAACATGAAATGCAAATGATTATTGGCGCGAGTTGTATCAGCTGGACTGCCATCATTATTCAAGCCGTTGCCTGCTCCTCCGGCGCCAGTATTGCCAGAGGTTGCAAGATATTGTCCTGCTTGAACGATATCACCGACATTGACAGCGATGGTTTGCGACTCTTGTCCCCAATAAAGTTTGCTGGTGTATTTTTTCGAATAGCGAGCGTACTTCGCCCAATTGTCATTGCCATTTGGATCCGGAGGAACGATCGCCTGCGCCGCGGTGAGATCATGTGTGTAGCCATTGCGCAAGTGCATGTAGATCGTGCGATACTTTGAGCCGTCTTTGGCCGTGTGCTCTATGACTAAAGTATTTCCAAACCAGTTATCCCACACTTTCGAGACCACTCTTCCTGATGCTGTCGCTAAAACTTTGAAAGTCACATCCGTGTTAGCCGTCACAGCGCTACGCCAAAAATCAACGGCAGAATGTGCTCCGCCATTGTCATAGTTCCATCCCTGAATCAAAGCTATGTCTTCACTGTAAGGCAAAAAAAACGACATGCGCGCAACCTGAGTTTTCGCCCAGGTCTCTGCTGCAGCCTCACTTCCAAAGACTGCAAGAGGTCCATTGTAATTGACGTTTTTATTATTGTAGCCATCCAAGATCGTGTAGCCACAACAGCCGTTTGCAACTATGGGGGTCGCACACAAAGCAAGAGGACCCGGCTCTATTACGTAAGGCTGAACGTGCTCTTCCGTATCCTCATAGAGAACATCCGGCCCTGAGTAGATCTTCACCTCGAACAAGTTGAGTGGCTTAACATTTTCTGCCGACGCAATTCCTACGTAGAGCAGATAGCATAAAAGAATGATTTTTTTCAGATGATACATAGACAAACCTCCCGCTCTTCAGGGTAGGAGCCTCACCATCATTGGAATAGATCGAGTGGACGAAAAACATGTTTCAGTTACGGCCTAGGTCGTGTGTCAACGATTGGAAAATCGTCGTCCCCTCAATCCTTCAGGACTTTTACGATAGATTAAAAGCAATGGACGACAAGATGGAGATTCTAAGACTTAACTTCACTCTTGAGTATACCTTCTTCCAGAATCTCATATAAAATCGTCTTTAAATCAGGAAAGGAAGAAACAGCTCTCTGGATAACCGACTCCGTGAAAGTAACTCTGCCCTCTTCTGCAAACATCTTTACAATCACCTTGTAAGACTCAGGATCCGCTTCTCCTGATTGCGCTAACTTTCGTGCCTTTTCCAGAAGTTGATTTTTTGGCAACACCTGCTGATCAATTTTAAAAGACAATCGGTTGAATTCTGGAGTTCCTACATCCGAAGGCGCAGCCTTCGAAAAAAATGCCTCGGCCTCTTTGACAGCCCCAGCTCTAAGCAACTCGTTGATTGCTAATTCTAGGAATGACAATTCACGACTCACAACTTTCAATCCTTTATCAAAGAGATCACAGGCATGGCTCACATCATCCTTCTGAAGGTACCATTTACCACCGGTAAATAATGCAACGGAGGCTATTTTAATTAATTCCGGAGATCTATGTTCAAGCTTTATAAACTGCTCATAGTAGGACGGCAGATAATCAAAATGCCGCGAATAAACCGCCGCAATAAACACCTGAATCAAGCGCTGTGGTGTTAGTGGAAAGTTCTTTATGATAATAGGTATAAGCTGATGAGCTTGAGCATAATCCTTGTTCTGCACAAGAATTTCAAACTCGCCGATTAAACACTTATAGTGCAATGGCTGATACTTTCTGCCTTCTTGAAATTCACTCAAAGCCGACTTGAGATCATTTTGAAGCTTCAAGGAATCACCAGCATAGAAGCACGCAAGACTTGGCTTTTCATTTGAGCCTTTAGCGTCGATAAACATTTTTGTTGCCTGATCATATTTGTGATCTTGCATTAAAATCCGTCCAACATTTATTTTTTTTAAAAATTCAGACGGATTTATCTTGTAATCAATTATAGTTAAAAGCTTTTTCTTAAAGTCATCAACGGAGAATGGCTTTAACAAAAAACCATCGACGTCTCCCTCCGCAGATTCTGCAATAACGGAATCGCTGGCATTGCGGCTGACGACAACTGTAATTCGATTCTGATCTTCATGAAAGGATTGCTGTTTCTCGGCCAGGGTCAACCCATTCTTTCCTTCGACATCATACTCTGTGACCAAAATTCGCGGCTTGAATTTTTCAAGCATACGGAAAGCCTCATCGTACTTTGTAGCAACAAGAATTTCCGTGGAAGTCAGCCCCAAGCTTTTCAGACAACTTTGAATTGACGCAAGAAAGGCCTTTGAAGGCTCGACAATCAGGCAAGTTTGATTGTCGAAAAATTGTCGCATAGAATTACTTTGATTTGTCATGATTTTTCGCCCTTAATAGCGATAAATAAACGATCTGCACGCTCCTGATTCTTTTTTAAAAAAGTTAGGCAACTTTGCCAAAGATTTCGATCATATTGCAGAAGATCGCAGGCCACTCTTGTTTGTTTCTCTGTGACCTCGCATGAGGTGATCTTGCCGGTAAACTGAAAATTGCTCTCTGTACCATCGATTAAAATAATGCCTGATAATAAAATCGAGCTACGCAGTATTGGAAACTCTGCGGGAACTTGAAAGACAATCGAATGCTTGTTGAATTCAACGACCTCGATATTTCTTTCTTTATTGAGTTTTAATAACTCAACGTTGGTGGTGAGATTAACTATTGAGCTAATCTTCATGTTGAAGTTCACGCACACCTCCTCTTCGAGGGCAAAAAAGTACCGACTACATAAACACTTAGAGCGTATATCGCCAAATCACCGGCAATCCCCGTAGCATTTCTTAAACGCTTTTCCCAAGAAGCGATGACTTAAAGCGAGATTTAGGGGCCTACTTTTTTCTCACTAAAAAGTTAGCCAAGCGAAACGCCTTACTTCTATCGGTCATTCACATTTGTTAATAAAGGCTATTCTACACTCGTAGGTCGTTTATATAGACAATTTAATCCCTGAATATTGCTGCTAAATTGCATGTTCTTTTTTTGAGACAAAAATCTTTGCCAATGCGAATGATGTTCAAAAAATATTTCTCTTTTCCCGGACCTTGATTTTTACTAAGGGAAGTAACCTACTCAGAAATCTTCGCAAAGATAGATTCAGAAAACTCGTTGCCGATACAACCAAACTTAACTCTATTGATCTTGTTTATGCAGAGCACAGGCTCTAGGGTACCATTGGCAACCGCCTCAACACTCAGAATCAGATAGTTCGACATTGAAATTCTTAAAACTCCAATTGTTAGGTTATTGTTTTGAACGATTTGATGTGTCGTTTTTATCTTGAGCTTGGCGGACTTTTCAGATGAGCTAATAGAAATTCAACTGATTCAGTGGAGGGACCCGATGAAATCAGCTTTTTTTATTTTCTTATTATTCTGTTGCAATAACTCATTCGCTCAAGTGAGCGTTCCCGATCCTAATTTAACTCCGGGGGTACTCTGTAGCTCCTCAGATCCAAACTTTGATCATTACGACTATCCTGAACAAATTGCTCGCTGCAATCGCAACGTCAACTACGATGTGAAGCTTCAGGTTGCTCACCTCTATGGTGATATCCCACGCTCTGAATGGAATCAGTATGAATTTGATCACTTGATTCCTCTTTGCGCTGGCGGCTCTGATGACATTCAAAATATCTGGCCTCAACCCATCGACGAAGCTCATAAAAAAGATATTTTAGAGGTCAAAATTTGTACTGCGATGAAAAGTGGAACGATGACCCAGGCCGAAGCAGTTCAAAAAGTTCATGAGTGGTTTAAGCAGCAAGCCAGCAGAGTTAGCGCTAATTTTCTTTGATTCATCTTCAATATAAGTCCAGTTTCGATGAGTCTATCACCGGTGGATTTTCAACTTCGTCGAATTGACGTTATGATAAATCCACTTCCTGGGAGTTCATGATGACGAAGGTTCTGGATTTAAAGCCTACGCAGATGGTTGTCGGCATAAAAGAAGTCGATTACCGAGTCGATAAAATTAAGAAGATGAAAGACAAAGAAATCGAGACCTATCTTCATGATCGGAAAGTTCCCGTAGTGAAAGGCCCCGGCTCCCATCTTTATTTGGTGGATCACCACCATCTTGTTCGCTCGTGCTGGGAATCAGGAGTTGAGGAAGTGCCCGTGGAAAAAATAGCAGATCTTTCAAATCTTTCCGTATCTGAATTCTGGAAAAAAATGACTGAATCCCACTGGATTTACCCCTACGATCAAATCGGCAATGGTCCTCATGAGCCAGTTCATTTACCACAAGATATCAGAGGTCTTGCGGACGACCCTTTTCGCAGCCTTGCTTGGATGGCTCGAGAAGCAGGAGTTTTTGAAAAATGTGAAACTCCATTTTCAGAGTTCAAGTGGGCTCGATTTTATCGGGAAAATTTAAAGAATCACCCGACCCTCGTCGGTTTTCATGAAGCACTCAAAGAGGCCATTGAATTATCGAAAAGCCCCCACGCAAAACATTTGCCTGGATTTTCCACCTAAAAAATCGAACAACTAAATTTAGGAACGTTTGTGCTTGATGCGCCAGAAGAACCGCTCAGCTATATTAGCTATTAGACACTTCATATCTCTTTATAGAGAACTCAACAGTCGCAAGATTATAAAAACTTAGAACCGGATCGCATTGCTAATCTGAAAGAATGAAAGAAGTTCATCTCGTACTTAAAGTGGAACCAGAAAAACAAAGCGCATCAGACTCTACTGCAAATATAACCGGAGACCACGGTGGTATGGACATTGCTGTATTAACAAAAGTTAGCATAACATTAAAGGAAAGAATTTATGAAAAACCAAATTATCGGTATCGCTCTTGTTTCAGCTTTCACATTCACTGCAGAAGCTTCAACTGTTCTTTGCACGACAAATACAACCAATGATCTACGCGCGGCTAGCACAAGCATTTCAATCAGTGATGTTCAAAATCAATTAAGTGCTTCGCTGGTTACTCAAGGCGGAATGGCGCACTTTGTGACCGCTCCAAAAGTTTTTGCAGTTGAGGCAACAAGAGTCGGCCCTGAAGTTGTTATTTATACGAATACTACTGAAGGCTTCAAACTTAGTGTTGTCTATCAGCCATTTGCTGGTCAGATCCATGGAACTTTCGAAACTACCGTAGCTGGAAAGACCTTCGCAAAACCAGTGATCTGCAAAACAACACCAGAATAGCACACATTGCGAAAGACTCATCAGAGAGCCGAGGCCACTGTCTTCAGGCTCTCTGATGTATTTCCATCCGAGACTGCCGGTTGTCTTCTATTTTCTTCAGGAACCCGCAGTTGCCCCTCCGTGGGCCCAATTCTTTCTGATTTAATTTTGCCTTAAATATAAGTATTTTTAAGCATTGATCAGTTTCCCTTAAGCCTGGGTTTTGATAAAAAAGCGAACCCATTTGGAGCTCGCAGAAAAGCTATGTACTAGATTTTTAATACCCATTAGTTCTTTTTCTTGCTTCTATACTCATTAAGTAGGCCGCAAGTCTAAGTCGATTAATTCCACCTATTGGTTTATGAGCCGGAAGTATATTCCATGGATTGATGACAGACTTTTCACACAACATTTCATCTACTAAATCTTAAGCCGGTAAATGAATACGAGCAAGTTCGCGATATGGAGACTTCTCACTATCCCAGAGAACAGTTGAGTCCTCAACCGGGTATTTGAAGGAATTTAGCCGATCCATTACCATAAACTTATAACAAATCGCATTCTTTTGACTATACGCTTTTAAATTGTACCTAAGAAAGTCAGGATCGCCTTCGTTTGGTGACGATGTCGAAACGGGTTCACAAGGTTGCACACTGTATTTAACTAACGGGGCTTCATCTCCCTCACCATGCTGAAAAGGTGAAATTCCAAAATAGGGAATGGCCGCAGGATTGCTTGTTTTAACTGCCTTCAAAGCTAAGAAAGACTTCGCCACTCGCCAAGCCAGCAAAGGATGGCCATTCAATGCAGTTTCTTTGATATGTTTCGCTGCCGCTTCAGAAAAATTCTTTGTCTCATTTAGAGCAATTTCCATGAACCGTTCGTAATGAGCAGCACTGTCAGCAAAGAACGTTGGCCCGCTGACCATTGTAAATTCTTGAGTGTTCCCATCTGCACCCACCAGGTCTGGCAAAAGCATTGGTCCATTTACTCCACCTTTAATCCAAAGCCTCTGGCATCTGGAACGCTGTCAGCAACGTTAGGTCTTGAACCAACTCACAACCCACTGACTAAATAATCAGTGGATTTTTCTTTCCCAACACCTAAGCGCATTTACAAGGGGTCTAATCGCATCATAGTTGGTACTGAAACTGGGATCTGGTCAGGTTCGCGCTCCGAATCTTACTAATCCTGTATCTGCCTCTAACAATCCGCCAGCAGCCCCACCTTCTCTAGATATTTATATTTGTGAACGCGCATCCACACTTGTTTCATCTTTTTTTCATCGCGCAGGACAATAGACCGTTATTTCAAGATTGTTTATTGCAATCAGTTACATTTTGCAGAACTCTTTGTAGAGGCTTATGAATCAAAAAATCTTTAAGTTTCTTTGTTTTAGTTTTTTGACGTTGATTCAAGGACTCCAGTCCTTCCCTGCCATAGCCGCAGAGGAAAACAATGCGTTATGGGATTTTGGTCTCGCTCCCACTAATTTCTATCTTGAACACTATCCTGGCTCCAAAGCCTTCTCTTCATTTTGGGCTCCGATTCCTGTTATTGAGTATCGTGGCGCTGAGACACGTTTAGATCAAAATGACGGGGCCCGTGCCTTTCTTCTGAAGGGTGAATCCTGGGATCTGGATATTTCAGGAAGTTTGCAGCCAGGACAGAATTTCGCCACAGATGACGCCAGAATTGGGATGCCCGAGCTTCCCTGGGTATTGGATGCTGGCCCTCAGCTTGTTAAAATCTTCGATGAACATTGGCAATTTCGCCTTGGGGCCTTTCAGTCTCTCGCAACTGATTTCAATAGTGCGCGTCTGAATGGCCAATACTACGATGCCAGAATTGTTTTTCAAAATTCACAAAAAATGTCGTTCTTTAAACTTCAAAGAAATGACTATATCGGCCTCAGCCTGCAAGGTGCCTCGAAGGACTACATGGCAACTTACTACGATGTGGCTGCTCAATATGCTACCCCCAATCGTCCCGCTTATACAGCCAAAGAGGGCTTTGTCTGCGACGAACTTTCTTTCTATGAAACATTTCGCTCCGGATTTAGCACCCTTTATGTCGCGGCCTACATAGACAACTACGATATCGCCACCAACCGTCCAAGCCCCTTAATGCAAGCTCATCAGAATCTGTCTTTTTTTATTGGTTTTGGATACACACTTTGGCATTCAAAAAAACCTTCGGTTGATTTCGAAGACACTGAGGGAATTCTCAATCGTCTTTTTTAATATTGATTATTGCACATAAAGGAAAAGCCACCTTCCTCAAACGAAAAAAGGCGCTGATCTTACTGCGCCTTCGTCATCAAACTTTACTTATTAAATAAGGGGTTTATTTGCAGACTGAGTAGACAGCGATAACATCATCTGGTGATAAATTGGAATACTGACAAATCCATCCAGGACGATCTTGTATCTGCTGTTTACTCTGACCACAGGCCGCTATTCTTATGAAAAAGCTTAATGTTTAGGCTGAAAAAGGACGAAAAATACTGATATTGGATGCAAATAGCTCCATCTCATGCAAGGCCGATCACCGGGAAGATGTTACAATCTGCCAACTAGATTTCCGCAAGACCACTTCCATTACGCCTGCCCCGTAGAAAAACAGCGCGGTCTTGCGAGAAGAAAATTGGTATGTCGACCATCCATGGTAAACCCTGCGTAAGTCGCGCTATTGACGAAGAGCGCGAGCATGTGCCAGCGGTGTAAGTGGTACTTTTCCGTCGACAATCATGTGCAAGGCCATATTGAGGTATGTTCGAGGATCAA